>VAPM010147908.1_pt1 | contig 13792 bp, 10 predicted proteins | sample 3395091 | NCBI WGS metagenome assembly VAPM01 (sample SAMN08290445, study PRJNA428436) | hydrothermal vent metagenome | isolation source: Deep-sea hydrothermal vent chimney 3 | place: Pacific Ocean: Juan De Fuca Ridge | reverse complement strand
CGCATGCGGATCAGTGTCGCCGTGCTCTATGACGGCGGCCGGGACAAATATTTCAGTTTCCGGGAACACGAGACCGGGCAGTTGCTCGAGCATCTCTTCGGCCTGGACCTGGTGATCGGCTTCAACAACAAGCGTTTTGACAACCTGGTTCTGTCGGCCTATACTTCGCGCCGGCTCAACGAGTTGCCGTCCCTGGACATTCTCGAGGAAATCACCAGGCAGCTCGGCTATCGGCTCAGCCTTGACCGGTTGGCCCGGCATACGCTGGGGACCCGGAAAAGCGGCGACGGCCTGCAGGCCCTCAAATGGTTTCAGCAGGGCCAAATGGACCTGCTGAGCGATTACTGCCGCAAAGATGTCGAGATCACCCGTAATCTTTTTCTGTTCGGCTTACGGGAGCACCACCTGCTCTTTCAGAACAAGGCCGGAAAAACCGTCCGGCTGCCGGTCAATTTCAGGGATTCGATCAACCGGATTATGGAGAACGGCAAAAAACCGGCTCAGGGCCAGAGCAGCGTCTTGTAAATCCAGCCGGTCAATCTCGGATGCCGCACTTTCACCCAGTCGCCCTTGGTCTTGAGCCGCTGCAAAATAACCTCACGGGCAACGGTCCCTACCTTCTGGTAGTTTTTCCCCGGACCTGAACGGACATTCCCCTCTTTGACCTTGACAATGACATAATTGGATTTGGATACCAGGGAAGAAAAAATCCAGCCCTTGTCATTTTCAAAATCACTGACCTTGAGCCAATTGCCTTTTCTCTTCAGGACCTTCAGGGGATAGCCGGCCGGCAGTTCATAGAGAATGCTGGAGTGGGTATCCGGCGCCGAGCGCAGGTTAACGCCGTTATTATTCACACTGACATAATCGGCCGCCATGGCCGATACCGCGATCAGGGCGGAAAAGGTGAGCAGCAGAAGCGCTGTGGTCAACGACTGCCCCAGTTTATATTTTTTCATTTTGATCTCCTTGATTATCCTCACCAATGTAACGTGTTTGTCTTGATTTTTGCGACGCCGTCGTAAGATACATCAGGAATTCCTGGTTTCCCTTGGCGCCCCGGACGGGTGACGCTACAACGCCCTTGCAGGCAAGTCCGGCCTGCGTAACGTAGCCGCGGACCATCTCCAAGGCCTCCTCATGCAGAAAGCCATCCCTGACAACGCCGCCCCGGGCCACCTTTTGCCGGGGCAGCTCAAACTGCGGCTTGACCAGGACGACCATCCGGACCGGGCCGTGAAACAGGCTGCACAATGGCTCAAGCAGCAGGTTAAGAGATATAAATGAGGCGTCAATGACCGCCAGGTCGAGCGATTCCGGAATCTGCTCTCTGGTCAGAAACCGCGCGTTGGTCCGTTCCAGGACCACAACCCGTTGGTCTTGCCGGAGCTTCCAGGCAAGCACGCCGTAGCCGACATCCACACAGTAGACCCGCCGCGCCCCGCGCTGCAGCAGGCAATCGGTAAAGCCGCCGGTTGAACAGCCGATATCGGCGCAGATCAACCCGGCCGGCTCCAGGGCAAATTCCCGCAAGCCGGCGGCGAGTTTGCCGCCGCCCCGGCTGACATAGGCCTGCTTTTTTTTCAGTTCCAGGGAGCAGTCCAAACCGTAGAGGCTGCCGGCCTTGGTACCGGGCAAACCGTTCACCAATACCGCGCCCGCGCCGATCAACGCCTGGGCCGCAGCCGTGTCTGCGGCCAGCCCTCTTGCTACCAGCAGCCCGTCAAGTCTCTTTTTTATCGACAAAACTCTGAAATCCGCCTCTATCGTTACGCGCAGACTCTTACCTGAATCCGTGACGCCTTGCATCTGCACCGTTCTCGAACGCTCACGGATTCAGGTCTTCTTACTGCATACTGTTCAGATGTTTCCTGGCTGTCGCGGCCTCCGGGGTTTTCGGATATTCCGCCAGCAATTTTTTGTAGATTATTTTTGCCGTTTCACGGTCAGTGAGCTTTTCAAAGGAGATACCCTGCTTCAACAGCGCTGTCGGAGTCCGCCGGTTTTTGGCATGATTCGAAATAACCTTCTGGTAATCCAGGATTGCCAGGTCATACTCGCCCCGCGCGAAGAGACATTCACCCATGAAAAAAAGCGTTTCCGCCGCCTTGTCACCTTTGGGGTGGCCGGCGAGTACCTGTTCAAAGGTCTTGTAGGCATCCGCATACTTCTTGGCCTGGTATTGCTTCATGGCCCGGCTGAACAGGTCGATTCCGCGCCCCGGCGGCGCGGTCGCGGCTGCCGTGTTCTTGCCCGGCAAACTCTTTGCGGTTGACGAAACGGCGGCCGGCGCCGTCTTGCGGCGGCCCGCCACCTTGACTTTCCGTTCTGTCGGCACGATTTTGACAACGCCGCTGGCCGCGGTCGCCGCCATAACCGTCCGCTGTCTTGCTTCTTCCGCCCGCCGGGCCGCCGCCTGCGCCCGTTTTTCGGCTTCTCGAATCCGGGCCTGGCTCAGTTTGCCGACCTTGAACGCCAGGCGGTCAAGCCGGTCCTCGATGAGTTTGAAACGCTGTTGGTTTTCCGCCTGGTATTTTTCAACCGTTGACTGCAGGGCGGCCAGGTTTTCCTTTGACTGTTCCCGGAACAGAGTCTCCTGGTGAGCGTTTTCCTCCAGCGTGCCACGCAGTTGTAAAACATCATTCTGCACCGCTTCGATCCGGCTGAGGGAACCGGCCTGCCGTTTCTGTATCGTACTCACGGTCGTACTCTTGATATCCTCCACCTTCTGGTTGACCGCCCGGAGCTGATAACTTAAATTCTGCACCGCATCCTGGGTCGCACACTGGCAGAGCAAAAAAACAGAACAACCCGCAACAACCAGATTCCTTATACGTTTCATTGACGCCCCTTTTTTCAAGTCCTTGCTTATCATGTTTTGAATATCAACCTTAATCCGTGACGGCTTGAGGTATATTTTATGCAATCTGCACCGTTCCCGAACGCTCACGGATTCAGCTATCAAGAAAACCGTGTTCCTGTTTTTGCCTCACTCGCGCCGGCTGCTTCATTTCGGTCGGCAGGACCACTGCGGATACGACTGATTGCCCTTCAGGTGAAACAGAACCCGCAGTCCCCGGCCGTCCGCAAAAATCGCATACAACTGCTGTTTATTACCCAGACGCCGGGAAAGAGCTATCTGTTTGCCGTCCGGAGACCAGGTCGGTGATTCGAATTCGCCCGGGCCGGAAGTCACCTGCCGGGGCGGCGAGGTGCCGGCCGGAGCGATGGTGAAAATCTGGTGATGACCATTTATGCGACCGGTATAGGCGATCAGGTTCCCTTTCGGCGACCAGCAGGGTTCCGTGTTTTCATTGCCCTGAAAGGTGAGGCGCCGCGTCCGGTGGTTTTTCATATCCATGATATATATTTGGGGAGTACCGCTGCGGTCGGAGACAAAGGCGATGGATTTGCCGTCCGGCGCCCAGGTCGCAGACACATTGATTCCTTCCCGGGCAGTAAGACGTTTGAGAATCCGGCCCTGCCGATCGATAATGTAGAGATCCGGGTTGCCGTCCTTGCTGAGCGTCACGATCATGGTCTTGCCGTCCGGCGCCCAGGCCGGTGCCAGGTTCATTCCCCGGCGGCGGGAGATGGCCCTGGTGATCTTGTTCTGCGACAGATCGGTAACATACAGATTCTGGTTGCCCGTGTGGTAGGAGGAATAGGCCAGGTAGCGGCCGTCCGGAGAAAAACGCGGCGAAACGACCAGGTGACGATTACGGGTCACCTGGCGCAGCTTCAGGCCGAGGACGTCACTGATATACGCTTCTTTGTAGCCGGTCGCATCGGAGATAAAGGCTATCCTGGTCCGGCTGATCCCCGGCTCGCCGGTGAATTCCTTGATCAGGGAATCGCACAGCATGAGGACCATTTCGTCCTGTTGCTTGACCGAGCCCCGATAGCGGCGGCCGGCAAGCATCTTGTTCTGGGTCACGTCGAGGAGCCGCCCCTCTATCATCATGCCGGAGGCCGTGGTTTCATAACGCCCCAGGATTACATAATCGACCCCGAGAGATTTCCAGTCGGCGTCCTGCCGGCCGCCGTAGCGCCCGGGGTCCAGGATCTTGATAAAACCATGAAATTGCAGAGCGCGGGCCAGGAGCTTGGCCATGGCCCGGCCCTTGGCCTGGTCCTGGCCGGGCGCCGATGAATTGGCAAACCAGGGCACCGCCACCATGACTTTACGCATGTTCGAGGCCGTAAGGTCAAGATACACCACCTCGGCCCGGGCGGAAAGGACGCTGCCGAAAATGAGCAGCAAAAGACAGAAAACCGTGCCGATTTGAATCGTCAGCCGACGGTGCAGTTGCATGGACAGGCAATGTGCTGGTTTCATATCATGACTCATATATCAAAGAGAGATCAATTATCAATTAATTGGCGGTAACAAGTTCTCCCGGCCTGAAACGGAGACCGACCTCAATGGATTTCTGCTGCATGAGGGGGGGGAAGCGCGGCATGGGGACAGCGCTCTGGATCGTTTTCATAACAAATTGATCAAAAAAAGGATCATTGGATTTTTTTTCAATATAGGTATTGGTGACCGTCCCGTCCTTGCGTATGGTCAGGATAACAACCATCTCGAGTCCATGACGCCACTGGCGCATATCGGGCAGAACCCATAAACGCCGTATTTTATTATCGAGAGAGGCCAGGTACTGCTGAAACACGATGGATTGGATCTGTTTGCTCCCGGTAGACGCCCGGCGGGGCTGATTGTTCTCCAGGGCTCCCTGATCGCGGAGCATGTCGGCCAGGGCCTTCCGGGCATTGATCGCATCCCGCTCCGCCAGTTTTTCGTCACGCCGGGCGGCGGCCAGGGCCTTTTCCCGCGCCCTTTTTTCTTGTTGCCGCCGGTGTTCTTCGAGCCGCCTGGTATCCACGGCTACCTTGATTTTTCTGCTTCGGGGACGCAGGGAGATCGGTTTCGCCGGCAGAGCGTTGATCGATACCTTCTTTGCCGGCTGCCGCCTGGCCACCTGGATTTTCGCCTTGACCTTTTTCGCCCTGGCCACAGGTTTCGCTCGTTTTTCCGGGACCGGCCGCGGGGGCGGCGGCTGGGCCTTCGCCGGCCGGTTCGCGGCAAGCCTGGGCAGGGAAACGAGATTGACCGTGATCACCTCGTTGAGAAGGGGGCGCCGGTGGATCAATGACGGCAAGGTGGCGGACAGGGCAAAAACGACAATATGAAAGAGCACGGCCAGGCCGACGGGCCAGAGCCATCTTCGATCAGCGTTCTCTTGCCGCAGGAAAAATGCCGTATCGCTGAGAGTCACTGCTTCCAGTGCCGGATCCCCCTATTGCTCTTTATCGAACGGTTGCGTAATCATGCCCAGTTTTGCAAACCCCGCCTGCTTGATATCGGTCATAATGGCGACAACCAGGCCGTAGGGCACCGCTTTATCGGCACGCAGGTAGACCGGGCGCTTCTTTTCCCCGGCCGCCATGGCGCCGAGCTGCTGCCTGAGAAGCGCCGAACTGACTCTGACCTTGCCGAGATAGATGGCCCCGTCCTTGTTCAAGGTAACAACAAGAGGTTCCGTCTGTTGACGTAAGGTCTTGGCCGTTGTCTCGGGCAGGGCGACCTCCAGGCCGTGGGTCATCATCGGCGCGGTTACCATGAAAATAATCAGCAGGACCAGCATGACATCAACCAGCGGTGTCACATTGATCTCGGCCATCAGAGTTTTCCGGCATTTACCTCCCATCGGCCCCATTTCGCTAACCTTTTCGCCCCCTGTTGAATTTTTTGTTTTTACCTGAATCCGTTATCGGCCGCCCCGCGGGGCGGACCGGGAAATACGTTTGTTCCGCAACAATGATGCAATAAATTCCACATATTGTATGGAGCGTTACTTCAAGCCGTCACGGATTCGGTTTTTTGTGACCGTTCATTGCGCCCGGGTCAGGATATCGCGTTCAATAAGATTGAGGAAATCCGTTGAAAAGTGCTCGATATCCGAGTCGAATTCGGACAGTTTGTTGGCAAAAAAATTATAAGAGATAACCGCGGGAATGGCAACCGCCAAACCGGCGGCGGTGGCGACCAGGGCCTCCGAAATACCCGGCGCCACAACGGCAAGTGATGCCGAGCCCCGCATGCCGATGTCCTGAAATGATGACATGATGCCCCAGACGGTGCCGAACAGGCCGATAAAGGGAGCGGCGCTGCCGGTGGTGGCCAGGAAAGGCAGCGAGCGGCCCAGCCGGTCGATCTCGAAAATATGGGCCTTGCGCAGAGAGCGCTTCAGGTTGTCAAGCGTGGCCAGCTGCATATTCAGGGTCTCCCGCTCGGGGTCCTGATGTTCCCGGGCGGTGCTGAGTTTTTTCAACTCGTGAAAACCGGAGACAAAAACTGCGGCCTCGGGGCTGAGGGTATATTCCTTGGCCGAATCGTACGCCTCGTTGAGGGTCTTGCTGGCCCAGAATCGATCAAGGAACTCCTCCGAATTCTGCCGCACCCGCCTGAACATCATCTGCTTCATGATAATGATACTCCAGGAAACAACGGAAAAGAACAGCAGAATCAGCATGACGGTCTTGACCATAAGACCGGTATGGATCATCATCGCAACAAGAGAGACATTCACGGGGCGGGTTCCTTTTTCACCATTGGTTATTCACATCAGAGTATCGAGGGACACGGCCGGTGTCCACCCCGACTTGTTTCAATCCTCGCCGGATGGAGGTCGACCTCTCTCTACGCTTCAGGCTCATTTTGTCAGAGGCCGAAACAGGGATCTTCACGCCCGCCCATCGTGCAGGCGTCCAGCCGGGCAATCGTGTCAACGGCCTGTCGGTCAGGCGAAATCGCCGCGGTACAGGTATGAAGACCTCAATGAGGGGAAGCTCCCGGCAAACGACAATTCTTCTTTTCGTCCGTCCGGGTTTTTTCTCCGGGGGTTTCGGGAAAGATACCGGAACGGCATCCATCGCTGCTTAATTTTTCACTGAAATACGATAACTGAAAATTATAATTCTGTCGACCTTGTTTTGCAGATAGTGTACTTATTTTATCCATATAAAAGGACAGGGCCGACCCCGGTTGCCTTTCCGCCGGCAGTTGATAGTTCAACAATGATACCAGTAAGATGGAGAGTAAACATGACAGAGAGGATCTATGACGTCGTTATTATCGGTGCCGGCGCGGCCGGTATCCAGGCGGCCATCCATGCGTCAAGAAAAAAAACAGATGTCCTGATGCTCGGTCGCATTGAAAGCAGCGCCCTGTATACGGCCCATATTGAAAACTACGCCTTTCTCGACGGCGTCCGGGCCGGCCGGGACCTGCTGGAGACAGGCCTGGCCCAGGTGAAGAAATTCGGCGCCGAGGTTTCTCCCGAAGATGTCCTGCTCCTCTCCCCGCAAGACGAGCAGGACGGCCTGTTTCGACTCGAATTGGAAAGCGGCGGCAAGGTTGCCGCCCGGACGATTATCTTTGCCATGGGCGTGGCCAAGAAGAAACTCGGCGTCCCCGGGGAAAAGGAATTTGCCGGCCGGGGCGTCAGTTATTGCGTGGACTGCGATGCCAATTTTTACCGGGGCGCCAGGGTGGCGGTGGCCGGAAACCGCAGTGCGGCGGTGGACGGAGCCCTGACCTTGCTGGGCTATGCCGACAAGGTTTACCTGATCGCCAGGGAACTTGATATTTCAACGAATCTGCTGAAACGCCTGCGGGAAAGCGCTGTTGAAATTATCGAAAAAAACTGGATCAAGGCCATTGAGGGTGAAAACGCGGCAACCACCGTTCGGCTTGAAAACGGCGACAGCCTGGATGTCGACGGCGTCTTCATCGAGCTCGGCTCCAAGGGCGCCCTGGAGCTGGCCACGCAGCTCGGGGTTCAGCTTGACATGGAAACTTTTAAATATATTGATACCAACCGCCGGCAGGAGACCAATATCCCCGGCATCTACGCGGCCGGTGACATTGCCGGCCCTCCCTTCCAGATGGCCAAGGCGGTCGGCGAAGGTTGTGTTGCCGGCATGGCGGCGGCAACCTATGCCGGCAAACAGAAAAGGCAGAAATCGCAGACCTGATCCGACCGTTTTTTCGCAGCCATCAGCGGCCGAACCGCCGTGGGAGTGTGGGGACTTGGAGTGTGGAAGCACCGCGGTCCCCCCTTTTTTTTTCGGAGCAAATTCATGAATACGTTAATCGGTAAACTTTGGCACCATCTGCCGGCAAAGGAAGTCGTCGAGCTCCTGGAAGGCGATGCGGAAAAAGGTCTCGATCTGTTCCAGGTCAAGCATCTCCAGGAGACTTTCGGCCCTAATACCATCACTGCCAAAAAGGGGCAAAGGCCCTGGCAACGTTTTCTGCTCCAGTTTCACCAGCCGCTTATATATATCCTGATCGTCTCGGGAATAATTACCGCCGTTCTGCATGAATGGGTGGACTCCGGGGTTATTTTCGGGGTGGTCCTGGTTAATGCGGTTATCGGTTATATCCAGGAGGCCAAGGCCGTCAACGCCTTGGCCTCCCTGGCCCGGACCATGACCAGCGAGGCCACGGTTCTGCGCCAGGGTGAAAAAAATCGCATTTCCGCGACGGAACTGGTGCCGGGCGACATCGTGCTGCTGTCCAGCGGCGACAAGGTGCCGGCGGATATGCGGCTGCTGGCGGTCAGGAATCTGCGAATCGATGAATCCGCCCTTACCGGCGAGTCCCTGCCGGTGGAGAAAACCGCGGGTGAGCTCGGTCATGACGCACTGCTGGCTGACCGGCGGAACATGGCCTACGCGTCAACCCTGGTGACCTACGGCCGGGGGAAAGGTATTGTCACTGCAATCGGCAATCATACCGAGGTGGGCCGTATCTCGGAACTTATCGCTGCCGTCGATGAGCTGGCGACTCCGCTTACCCGCAAGATTGCCCACTTCAGTCACATCCTGCTGTACGCCATTCTGGCCATGGCCGCGCTGACCATTGCGATCGGGGTCCTGCGGGGGCAATCCCTTTTCGACATGTTCCTGGCGGCGGTGGCCCTGGCCGTTGGGGCCATTCCGGAAGGTCTGCCCGCCGCCGTCACCATAACGCTCGCCATCGGGGTCTCGCGGATGGCAAAACGGCGGGCCCTGATCCGTAAACTGCCGGCGGTGGAGACCCTGGGCTCGACCACGGTGATCTGTTCGGACAAGACCGGCACGCTTACGGAAAACCAGATGACGGTCCAGAAAATCATGGCGGGCGGAGCCGTGTATGACGTGACCGGCGCCGGCTATGATCCGTTTACCGGAAAGATCCTGCCGGCAGACGGCAGCCTTGATCTCGGCACCTCCCCGGTCCTGCTTGAATGCCTCCGGGCCGGAGTTCTCTGCAACGACAGTATGTTGTCAAATAAAGACGGGGAATGGCAGGTGCAGGGCGATCCCACGGAAGGGGCGCTACTGGTCGCCGCCATCAAGGGAGGGAGTAATCTCGCCGCAGATAAAAACCGTTTTCCCCGGCTCGATACCTTGCCCTTTGAGTCGGAACATCAGTACATGGCCACCCTTCATGCCGGCGAAGACGGCGTGGAACGACTCGTTTATGTCAAGGGGGCGACAGAGGCCGTTCTTGCCCGCTGCGACTCCCGGCTGGACACGGCCGGCGCCCTCTCCGGCCTGGATGCGGCGGAGATCCAGCGGCAGGTTGAGCTCATGGCCCAGAGAGGCCTCAGGGTGCTGGCGTTTGCCGGCAAGAAGCTACCTGTTATTGTTGATCATCTCACCCATGATGATGTGCGGTCGGACCTGGTCTTTATCGGCTTCATGGCCATGATCGAGCCGCCGCGGGCCTCGGCGGTACAGGCGGTACGGGTCTGCCGGGCGGCCGGAATCCAGGTCAAGATGATCACCGGAGATCACGCGGTCACCGCCGCCGCCATCGCCGGCCAGATCGGCCTGCGCGGGATGACCACGGAGAATGGCGGCCGGCAGCGGGTTCTCACCGGCAGCGACCTTGTTGCTCTTTCCGACCGGGAATTGATCAGGCAGGTCGAGGAAACAACGGTGTTCGCCCGGGTGGCGCCGGACCAGAAACTGCGCCTGGTGGAGGCCCTGCAGTCCCGTGGTCATGTGGTGGCCATGACCGGCGACGGCGTCAATGATGCCCCGGCCTTGAAACAGGCGGACATCGGCGTGGCCATGGGGATAACCGGCACCGAGGTGGCCAAGGAGGCCGCCGACATGGTGCTTACCAACGACAATTTCAGCTCCATTGAGGCCGCGGTTGAAGAGGGGCGCGGCGTGTTCGACAACCTGACCAAGTTCATTGTCTGGACCCTGCCCACCAACCTGGGTGAGGGGCTGGTCATCATCGCCGCCATTTTGTTCGGCGTCACCCTGCCCATCCTGCCCCTGCAGATTCTCTGGATCAATATGACCACCGCGGGTTTCCTGGGCCTGATGCTGGCCTTTGAGCCCAAGGAGCCGGGGATCATGACCCGGGCGCCCCGGGACCCGCAGACCCCGATTCTCACGAGAGACCTCATCGGCCGCATTCTGCTGGTGGGCGGCTTGCTGCTGATCGGCGCGTTCGCCCTTTTTCAGTGGGAGCTGGCAAAGGGGGCCGATCTCGCCGAGGCGCGCACCGTGGCGGTCAATGCCTTTGTGGTCATGGAACTGTTTTACCTGTTCAACTGCCGTTCCCTGACAAAATCGGTTTTCCAGCTGGGCTTTTTTTCCAATGCCTGGCTGTTCGGCGGGGTGGCGGTCATGCTGCTTATCCAGATCGTTTACACGTATCTGCCGGTGATGAACACCCTGTTTCAGAGTGCGCCCATCGACCTTGAGGCCTGGTTCCGGATCGCGGTCGCCGGTATCGTCACCTTTGCGATCGTCGAGTTTGAAAAATGGCTGCGGCTGGCAGCCCTCCGGAGACGGGCGGCAACAAGTTAGTACCCGTTCCGAAACGGTCTTTTTGCCCGATATGCCGGTCAGGCACCTTTTTGGTGCGAGGGGCGCAGTCAACCTCTCGCCGCCCTGCGCGCCGCCCGATAACGGCGCATTTGCGGCGTTGGCAACTCGTTGATATCTATCCAGGATAATCAACCTCGCCGCCGCCTCGCATTCTGCGCCGTTCTCGAATACTCACGGATTCAGGTAATTGTGCTATTTTGGTTGAATTTGTGCGGATGATTTTGTAGTTATATAAACTTACCTTTTTTTTATGAATCTTCGTCGATGACGAATTTGAACAGTACTGGAGGAGCCTCATGGAAACTACGTTTACATCCTCCGTCTTTGAGACGGAAACAATTCAGCTCGCCGACACCCGGGAAACTATTGTCCGCGGCGGCCGGGACAAGTTCGCTCTGCTGCCCAAGGCCTTTGCCGGCCTGAACCAGATCGGCGTGATCGGCTGGGGTTCACAGGGTCCGGCCCAGGCGCAGAACCTGCGCGAATCGCTGGAAGGCACCGGCATCCGGGTAAAAGTCGGCCTGCGGGCCGGCAGTTCCTCCATGGCTGCCGCCAGCGCCGCCGGCTTCACCGAGGAGAGCGGGACCCTGGGCGAGATGTACCAGGTCATCGGCGAGTCGGATCTGGTTATCCTGCTCATTTCCGATGCCGCCCAAGCGGAAAATTATAAAAAGATTTTCGCGGCCATGAAGGATGGCGCCGTCCTGGGCCTGTCCCATGGCTTTCTGCTCGGCTATCTTGAGAGTGTCGGCGACCGCTTTCCCGCCGGCATCAATATCATCGGCGCCTGCCCCAAGGGCATGGGTCCTTCCGTCCGGCGGCTGTACGTCCAGGGCAAGGAGGTCAACGGCGCCGGTATCAACTGCAGTTTTGCCGTTGAGCAGGATATTGACGGCAAGGCCACGGACCAGGCCATCGGCTGGGCGATTGCCATCGGCGCGCCGTACGTGTTCAAGACCACCCTCGGTTACGAGTACCGCAGTGATATCTTCGGCGAACGCGGTATTCTCCTCGGCGCGGTGCATGGCGTTGCCGAGGCCCTGTACCGGAATTTTGTCATGGAAAAGGGCATGGCCGAGGAAGAGGCCTTTATCGCCACGGTGGAAAACATCACCGGTCCCTTGAGCCGTACCATCTCCCATGAGGGCATCCTGGCGGTGTACCAGGGGCTCGATGACGAGGGGAAAAAGAGTTTCGAGCGGATGTATTCGGCCGCCTATCATCCGGCATTCGATATTCTGCTGGAAATCTATGACGAGGTCTCCAGCGGCAACGAAATCCGCAGTGTTGTCATGGCCGGCCGGCGTTTCGCCCGCTATCCCATGGGCAAGATCGACGGTACGAGGATGTGGCAGGTCGGCGAGAAGGTCCGCGCCGCCCGGGTCGGCGAACCGGCCATCAACCCGGCCACCGCCGGACTCTACTGCGCGGTGATGATGGCGCAGATCGACCTGCTGATTGAAAAGGGGCACTGCCTGAGCGAGGTCTGCAACGAGTCGGTCATCGAGGCCGTTGATTCCCTGAACCCGTATATGCATTTCAAGGGCGTGGCCTTTATGGTGGACAACTGCTCGACCACGGCCCGTCTCGGTTCGCGCAAGTGGGCGCCGCGCTTTGATTACAACATCATGCAGCAGGCCCTGGTGGACTATGACGCCGGCAAACCGGCAGACACCGGGCTGGTCGAGGCCTTCAAGAATCATATGATTCACGATACCCTGGCCACCGTTGCCACCATGCGGCCTTCGGTTGATATCTTTTTGAGTGAATAAAACCTTGTTTGCAACCGGATACCCCGGCGCCGGTAGACCATGAAGCCCGATTTTATCGAATATCTCAAGGACCACGTGGTGCTGGGAGACGGGGCGTTAGGCTCCTATCTCTACGAGAAGGGGATTGAACGCGGCCGTAACCTTGACCTGCTGAATCTGCAGGCGGCCGATTTCGTTTTCAGCGCTCATGAGGAATACATCCGGGCCGGCAGTCAGCTCATCGAGACCAATACCTTCGGGGCCAACCATTTTCGTCTGCGGGAAGTCGGCGCCCAGCACCGGGTGGGCGAGATTAACCGGGCCGGGGCCGGGATCGCCGTCAAGGCCGCGGGCCACCAGGTCTATGTGGCGGGCTCTGTCGGGCCGACGGGCCTGACCTTTCCGCTTGATGAAGACGAGGTCCGGGAAGAGGATATCCGGCAGGCCTTTAACGAGCAGATAGCGGCTCTCGTCGAGGGCGGGGTGGATCTCATCATGCTTGAGACCTTTCCCTGCCTTGACGAGATCCTGCCGGCCATCAAAGCGGCCCGCGCGGTGGCGCCGCATCTGCCGCTGGTGGCGCAGATGGTTTTTCCGGCCCGGGGCATGACCGTCCGCGGTGAAGACGCCCTGACCTGCGGCCGGGCGATGGCGGCGGCCGGGGCGGACGTGGTCGGCACCAACTGCGGCCGCGGCATCGACGCCATGGCCACGGCGGTCCGGCGGCTGGCGCCCCTGGCCAAGGAGGGGGTCATCCTTTCCGCCTTCCCCAATGCCGGTATGCCGGAAATGGTGGGACACCGGATGATCTATCCGGCGCAGCCGGCCTACATGGCCATGCGGGCCGGCGAGATGGTCCGCTACGGTGTGCATCTCCTGGGCGGTTGCTGCGGCACCGGTCCCGACCACATCCATGAGTTTCGCTCGACCCTGAAAATCAGGCCGGTGCGGATTCCGGGCGGCCGTCTCGTCGTTGCTCCGGACAAGACCCCGGAAACGGCGGTGGCCATACGGCCGGGAGGGTTCCTGACCGGTCTCCAGGCAAATCGTCTGCCGATCATTGTCGAACTCGACCCGCCGACCCATCTTGATGTGACGTCGGTGCTGGCCGGAGCCCGGGCCTTGACCGAGGCCGGAGT
>VAPM010041922.1_pt1 | contig 13796 bp, 7 predicted proteins | sample 3395091 | NCBI WGS metagenome assembly VAPM01 (sample SAMN08290445, study PRJNA428436) | hydrothermal vent metagenome | isolation source: Deep-sea hydrothermal vent chimney 3 | place: Pacific Ocean: Juan De Fuca Ridge | reverse complement strand
TCTCCAAGTCTTGTGTAGCATTCTTTTTAGACTCACAAGAGTATAAGACCATCATACAGAATTGCACGATGATTAATTTGAAAGTTAACTTTTGTAAAAATAATATTTTAACCTGCATGATTATTTTGCCTTAGTCCCGAAGCGATTTCACTATGGCAGGTCTTCTGACTTTCCCTGATTTGACTTCCTTCCCATTCCTTTAAATAGGAACAGTGGAAAATGAGTTGGTCAAATCACTCAATGGGATTACAGCAGCGGGAACTGTTTCGGATTTACACCGAATTCCCTTTTAATGCTTGGCAGCCGTGTGCTACAAAACAACCATAATTAGTTGCAAAACTACAACCCAAAATGATGAATGAAAATATTTAGGCATACTTTTTTATGGAGAATTGAAACATAATTTTTTCTATAAAATCTAATTGATTTTACTGTTATGATAAACTGATAAAAGGAATACATACAATTCATTTAATTACTGAATTATCAAATTGAATTTTCATGCTATTTTTTTATTCTCAACTCTATAAATCATGCAATAATTGATTAACTTGCGCGCTGAAATTCAAAAGATTAAAAAGACTCGAACATTATCCATTTTTTTGGGCGAGTTTCACATCGGATTGCAGTTAATTTAAGAAAGCAATAAATTTTAAATTTTATAATAATATGAGTTCAAAAAAGTATGTCTATTTTTTTGCTGCCAATCAATCGGAAGGCAAAGCAGAAATGAAAAACCTCTTGGGCGGCAAAGGCGCCAACCTTGCAGAAATGTGCAACATCGGCGTTCCCGTTCCTCCGGGATTTACACTTAGTACAGAAGTGTGCACAGCCTATTATGCCAATGGCAAAACCTATCCTGAAAGTTTAAGCGCAGAAGTAGAGGCTGCTGTTGCAAAGACAGAACAAGCCCTTGGTAAAAAGTTTGGAGATCCAAAAAATCCACTTTTATTATCCGTGAGATCAGGCTCTCGCGTATCCATGCCTGGTATGATGGACACGGTTCTTAATCTTGGTATAAATGTAGAAATTACAGAAGGTCTTGCTGAGCAATCCGGAAACCCTCGATTTGCCTGGGATTCTTACAGAAGATTTGTGCAAATGTACGGAGATGTTGTTCTTGACCTCAAGCCTGAGAATAAAGAAGATGAAGACCCTTTTGAGGTTATTCTCGAAGCAAAAAAAGAAGCTAGAGGTGTAGAACTTGACACAGATTTAACAACTGAAGACCTCAAAGAGATTGTTTCAGAGTTTAAGGCTGAAATCAAGAGAGTAACAGGTCATGATTTTCCGGATGATCCAATGGAGCAACTTTGGGGTGCAATGAGTGCTGTTTTCGGAAGTTGGATGAATGACCGAGCAAATACTTACAGAAGGTTAAACGGAATTCCAAGCGAATGGGGAACTGCTGTTAACGTTCAGGCAATGGTATATGGAAATATGGGCGATGACTGTTCTACCGGTGTTGCTTTCACAAGAGATCCGGCAAACGGAGAAAAAATATTTTATGGTGAATACCTTGTCAATGCCCAGGGAGAAGATGTGGTAGCAGGTGTAAGAACTCCTCAGCCATTAAATGATTCTACAAAAAGCGATCCAACACATACTACGTTGGAAGCTTTAATGCCAAAACCTTATGCCGATCTTGTTGCTATTTATAAAAAGCTGGAGCAACATTATAAAGACATGCAGGATATTGAGTTTACTATCCAGCAAGGTAAATTATGGATGCTGCAAACTAGATCAGGAAAGCGTACTGCTGAAGCTGCAGTGAGAATAGCTGTAGAAATGGAAAAAGAAGGTTTGATAGATAGAAATACTGCCATCAAACGAGTAGAGCCAGAACAACTTGATCACTTGCTACATCCTATGTTTGATCCAAATGCATCTACAAATATTATTGCAAAAGGACTTCCTGCATCTCCTGGTGCAGCTACCGGAAAAATCGTTTTTCATGCTGAGGATGCTGTAGAATGGACAGAAAAAGGTGAGCCTGTTTTATTGATCAGAATAGAGACCTCTCCTGAAGACATCGCAGGTATGCATGTCGCAAAAGGTATTCTTACTGCTCGCGGAGGCATGACTTCTCATGCAGCTGTTGTTGCAAGAGGAATGGGAACTTGCTGTGTAGCTGGTTGTGCAGCTGTAGAAATAAGCTATAAAAAGAAAACCATGACCATTGGAGATAAAGTTTTCAATGAAGGAGATTGGCTTTCGCTCGATGGATCTAAAGGAGAAGTTATTGAAGGTAAAGTGCCGACTATTGATCCCGTATTATCTGGTGATTTTGGAATATTAATGGGTTGGGCAGACAAGGTTCGACACATCAATGTACGTACAAATGCAGATAGCCCACATGATGCTGAAGTTGCCAGAAATTTTGGCGCTGAAGGTATTGGACTTTGCAGAACAGAGCACATGTTTTTTGAAGGCGATAGAATCAAAGCTGTAAGAGAAATGATTCTTTCTGATGATGAAGCTGGACGTAGAGCTGCTTTGGCGAAATTGTTACCCTACCAAAGAGAAGATTTTTATGGAATTTTCAAGGCTATGCAAGATCTTCCTGTAACTGTAAGAACGCTTGATCCCCCTTTGCATGAATTCTTGCCTCATGATGATGAAAATCAGCAAATAATGGCAGACGAGATGGGCATCACCTTAGAAGAGGTAAAAGCAAAAGTTGAGGCACTTCATGAGTTCAACCCAATGTTGGGACACAGAGGGTGCAGGTTGGGAATCACCTATCCTGAAATAACTGAGATGCAAGCGCGAGCAATTATCGAAGCAGCTTGTGATCTTAAGAAGGAAGGTATCAATGCCATGCCAGAAATCATGATTCCATTGATTGGAACAAAGGCTGAGTTGAAAAACCAAAAAACTTTGGTTGTAGATACAGCAAATAAAGTGATGGAAGAAAAAGGTATTAAGGTCGACTACCTTGTTGGAACAATGATTGAAATTCCAAGAGCAGCACTTACAGCACATGAAGTAGCTGAAGAAGCAGAATTTTTCTCTTTTGGAACAAATGACCTTACTCAAATGGCATTTGGATATAGCCGTGATGATGCAGGGACTTTCCTTAAAGAGTATTATGATAAAGGGATTCTTACTGATGATCCTTTTCAGACACTCGATCAGTCTGGGGTTGGACAACTGGTAGAAATTGGAGTTGAACGCGGCAGAAGTGTGAAGCCTGATCTAAAAATCGGTATTTGCGGTGAGCATGGCGGAGACCCAAGGTCAGTAGTATTTTGTCATAAAACAGGATTGAACTACGTAAGTTGTTCTCCATATCGAGTGCCGATTGCTCGATTGGCTGCAGCACAGGCGCAGTTAGATTTTCCTGCTTAGACTGTTAAATATTATTATCAAATTACTAAAAGGCTGCTTCTCACGAGGCAGTCTTTTTTTATGAAATTACGAATAATGTATTATTTTTAGTCAACGGAAATTATGCCTTCTCATTTATAATAAATTTGCTTTGGCAGCATAATCGCAAGGAAAAAGAGCAAGTTGATGCGAAGCCTAAAGTTAATAGAAGTGTTCTAAAAAAAGAATCCATTTAACAGGAATAAAGGTTTTTTGGCTAATTCAACTTTAGTCGGATGACAGTAATATTGCATCAAAAATAATGTTTAATAAATTTGTATTATGAGCAGAGAACACAAATATATGATTGAGATGAAGTGGACAGGAAACCTGGGAAAGGGTACCGAATCTTCTAAGGCCTACAAAAGGTACCATGAAATTAAGAAAGAAACCGGTGACGTAATATTGGGATCTTCTGATCCGGCCTTAAAAGGCGATCCTGAAAGGTATAATCCTGAAGAGTTATTGCTATCAACATTATCTTCTTGTCATATGCTCATGTACTTGCACCTATGCAGTAAGCAAAATATTACAGTTACTGAATATATAGATCATCCTGAAGGAACAATGGTGGAAGATGAAAGAGGTAGTGGTCGTTTTACTTTGGCAACACTAAAACCTGTTTTAAAAATAAAGGAAGCAGAAAAAATGCAAGCTGCAATTGAACTACACCATCAGTCACATGAATATTGCTTCATAGCTAATTCAGTAAACTTTGAGGTTAACGTTGAACCAAAAATAGATTTGGAAGGAAGATAGATCGGTTAGTTTGTGAAGTGTGAGTTGTGCCAGAATTTTATCCTTCCTCAGCGTCATTTGATAAAAAATACGCCTTGTTTCGTGTTTTCATGAACCTTAATCAGAAAATTTGGGATATATAAAAGGGGAATTCATTTGTTGAATTCCCCTTTTATATTCTAAGTAAAAATTGTTTTCTTATATAATTGAAGATGCTTTCAATATTATAACATCATCCCTAAAATGAAAATCATGGCAATCATTACCCAAAATATCAGGTAATCTTTCTTTTTAGATTTGCCAAAAACCATTGTGTTAATTCCGTACTTATTTAATTTTTGATATTGCGTTTTCATATGATTCTTCTCGTATATTACCTTAATGTTAAGACAATATTAACAAAAATTACCGTATGATAATAGGATATTGACTATAAATGTGTGTTTGATGTAAGGAAACACATTATATTGATTCTTTTTCACAAATAACATGAGCTGGTTTTATATTAACCTCTATTATTCATGTGCAATATTCGATGCAGGCAAACCTGCAGTTTAAACGCTTCAATGATTATCTCCCGAATTATTCGGGCTAAAGCTTTTCAAATTCTTTTATCCATCCTTCTTTCATCAGATGACCTCCTGCCAAAGATGGATGAACGCCATCCGGACACCAGTATGAAACAGTTGCTAACTTGAGTGCATCATCAAAAATTTGCTGATAGTTAATGAATTTTGCTTTATAATCTTTGGCAATATTAGCCGCAGCTTTTTGATATTTCGGAAATTCAGGGTACCACTTTTCATTGATTGCACTACCACCTTTTATAGCAAAAGGTTCTCCGATTATTAATTTTACGTCAGGCAGTTCCTTCATGGTTTGGTCAAGCAATTTCCTGAAGCCTGTTTCGTAAGATTCTACAGTACCTTTATAATTCCCTTTTAATGTATGCCAAAAATCATTTACGCCAATCAGGATACTAAGCACATCGGGTTTAAGTTGAATGCAGTCATCTTTCCAGCGTTTTGTTAGCCGGACTATATTATTTCCACTAATTCCACGATTATAAAAGCTATATCCATTATCTGGATTTTCACCCAATAATTCTGAAACAATCTGAAATACGTAACCGTTGCCCATACCCCCTCCATCATTGGCATAATATCGACCTTTATTTCTTCCGGCGTCAGTAATAGAATCTCCCTGCATCAGAATAGTGATGTCTTTCTGAGATGATGGTTTATTCTTTTTATTTGGTGTACTTGCAAGAATTGGCTGAGAAATGGTAGATACTAAACTTGCTCCGCCGATAGCTAAAAATTTTCTTCTGTTAAATGGTTTCATAAAGTTTATTTTAGTGGTTATAATTTTCTAAATCTAAATTTTTCTATAGAAAAAATGAAAGAAATAATTCTGATACCCTAATATAATAAAATTAATATCATACGAATCCAATCCGTTGCAAAACATAATTATTATAATAATAAATTGACACATACCGATATTTGTATGTTTTATTTCGATGGTTGCTTTTGTTTATAGAATAAACTATCATAAATTAATTTTTACAAAAAAACTGAACTACCATTTTGATGGTATATATGTTCATAAAAATTAATTAATGTCGAATAGAAAGGATGTTCAAAGGTGGATTCTGAAAATCTCGAAGGAGGACGATCAGCGCGCTTTCAGATATCTTTTCGACTTTTTTTATCCTAAATTAATCAATTATTCCAGGTATCTACTTGAATCAAAATCTGCTGCTGATGAAGTAATCTCTAGTGTTTTTATAGGGATTTGGAACAATAGATTACGAATTGAGAAAATAGAGAATTTTGATTCTTATGTCTTTAGAGCGGTAAAAAATAAAAGCCTTAGTTATCTGAGGGATACACATAGACTGCAATTTGAAGAAATTAAAGCGACGCATTCTAAGCTTCTGAAAGATGTTCGATCTCCTGAGAGTTCGCTTATAAATGAAGAAATTCGGGAAGAGATACTAAAAGCTTTGGATGAGCTGCCACCACGTTGCAGATTAGTGTTTGAGCTGGTAAAACATGATGGTTTTAAATATAAAGAAGTGTCAAAATTGTTAGACGTTTCTGTAAATACGGTTGAAAACCAAATGGGAAAAGCCATATCGAAATTAAGAGTTTCATTAAAGCATTTGTCGTTTTCTTCCAACTTCAGAAAAACTAAAAGTAATTGAGCTAGAATCAATTTCCTGTCAATTCCTCATACAATCTTTTCAAAAATATTTACCGATTACTATTGATATCATGTAGTTGCCCTAAACTACTGAAAACCAATTATTTGATTGGTAGATTATTAAAGTAATTTATAATTTTAAGTTTTAAGAATTGAATAATCGATTTGCTAGTGGTGGTATATTTACTTTTTGGAGTTATTAAATTGAAACGTAACATTGAAAATAATAATGAATAAACAAAGATATTTCGCATTGATAACCAAGGCGAAAACAGAAGGGCTTAATAGAAGTGAGAGAATTGAGATAGAAAAATTATATGCTCAAAAACCTGAACTTGTTGCTGACAAAGAATTTGTTGAAACTTTTTGGTCTGAGAGTGAATTTTCCATGAAAGCAAATGGAGATCAAGTATTTCAAACAATTAGTAATGAAATTAATTCAGAAAAAATAATCCCATTATTCTCTAAGCAAAAACGTAAGCCCATAAGATTCATCAATATTTACAAAATTGCAGCAGCAATAGTATTTTTTCTTATAGTAGGTATTATGGCCATGTTCGTAGTTCAACAAACATCCATAAACAAGGTTGATACCTATGTTCATCAGATTGAAAAAACAGTTCAAAGTGGGAGATTGCGAGTGTTTCTACCTGATGGTAGCATGGTTTGGCTTAATTCTTATACAAAGCTAAAATATCCAGAGAAATTTGGTGAGAATGATAGATTGGTTGAATTAGATGGAGAAGCGTTTTTTGAGGTGTCAAAAAATCCTGATAAGCCATTTATTGTTAAATCAGGAACAATTTCTACAAAAGCTTTGGGTACTTCTTTTAATATAAAAAGTTATAGCTCTGAAAATGATATTCGAGTTACACTTGTAACTGGAAAAGTTTTAGTGGAAACCGAACGAAAGGAAGACCCCAAATTTGTTTTAAGCCCTGGGTTTGGAGTTTTTTATCAAAAAGACAAAGGAATAGTAATTAAAGAAAAAATTGATGTAGAAAAGCAAATTGGATGGAAGGATGGTGTTCTTCAATTTGACAATGATAATTTCCAAACAGTAGTACAGAAACTCAGTAGATGGTATGGTGTTGAGTTTGTTCTTGAAGGAAAATTTGAAGACGAAAAATGGGGATATTCCGGATGGTTCAAAAATGATTACTTAAATAACGTACTAGAGAATATCAGTTATTCGCAAGATTTTACATATAAAATTAATAATGAAAAAGTAACACTTAAAATGAAAAATTAATTATGGACTACCTAGATTCATCGTAAAAAAAGCCGGTTCAATAAAATTAAACCGGCCATACATCCAGAAGCAGTAAAAGTTCCTGCAAGAATTTTTATTGCTGAAATTTGAATGTTCACTTAAACGTAACAAAATTATGAAAATTAAATTACTAAGGCTAATCATTGTGATGACCACATTTGCAACTTATGGCATTTTATTACAAACACTATTTTTCAGCTTATTAATAGCAGAAACTAGTGAAGCTCAAAATATTAAAAGAGTATATGATGTGCATCTAAACCTAAATTTAAATGATGCAAAAATAATTGAAGTATTTCAGGAAATTGAGTCTCAGACTGATTTCCACTTTTCATTTGATATTTCGGATATAGAGAATGATGTAAAAATCAATTTCAAGAAGAATAATGCAACTGTTGCAGATGCTTTATTAAAAATATCGAAATTCGGAAATTTGAAATTTAAGCAAGTCAATAATTACATTACTGTAAAAAAGATTGAACGTGGCGAAAAACAAAAGATCGAGGTTGTAATTCAGGGAATCTCTGTAACTGGTAAAGTTATAAGTACTGATGATCCAGAAGGCTTGCCGGGTGTTAATGTAGTTGTAAAAGGAACCAGTATAGGTACTGTAACAGATGTTGAAGGTAATTATGCACTTGAAGTCCCAGCTGAAACTTCAATCTTGGTTTTCAGTTCAGTAGGATTTCTTACAGAGGAATTTTTAGTAGGTAACAAATCCATCATTGATTTTACTTTGACTCCTGATATCACTCAACTTTCTGAAATAGTGGTTACTGCTCTTGGTGTCGAAAGAAATGTAAAAGCACTTCAGTATTCTGTAACCACAGTTGATGGCGAAAATTTTACCAAAGCACGTGAAAATAATATCACAAACCAGTTAGCAGGTAGAATTGCGGGTGTAAATGTGACTAAAACCAGCGGAGGCCCGGGAGCCTCTACTCGAGTAATTATTCGTGGCAATACATCACTCCAGGGAAATAACCAACCGTTGTATGTTGTCGATGGTATGCCTATAGATAACTCCGGATTTGGACAAGCAGGGATGTGGGGAGGATCTGATGAAGGTGATGGCATGACAAGTATAAGCCCGGATGATATCGAATCCATTTCTGTACTTAAAGGAGCAAGTGCTGCTGCGCTTTACGGCTCAAGAGCAGCCAATGGTGTTATAAATATCACTACAAAGAAAGGATCTAAAAGAAAGGGAATAGGCGTTTCTTTCCAAACCAATTACACTGTTGAAAAAGCTGTAGATTTCAACGACCTTCAGACTGAATTTGGAACAGGAAATTTCGTTAATGGCGTGTCAACAAGGGCAACTACGCAAACCCAAGCTTATTCGTGGGGCAATGATTCTTGGGGTACAAGGTTTGATGGTCAACCAGTAGTGATGTGGGATGGAATATCAAGACCCTATGAATCTGCCGGTGATAACTGGAATCGCTTTTTTCAACCGGGTCAGGCAATTACAAACAGTATAGCTTTTGCCGGTGGCAATGCGGATCAAAATTTTCGCGTTTCAATTTCAGATTTGAGAAGTAGCAGTGTTATCCCCAATGCAGGATATAACAGGACAAATATCTCAATTGCCGCCAATTCTAAATTTGGTAAAAGATTAACTTTGGGAGCTAAACTTCTTTATTCTCGTGAAGATGTAAAAAACAGACCTGGAGTTGCCGATACTCCTTCAAACGCCTTTGCTGCATTGGCCAGAATGCCTGACAATGTAAACCTTGACTGGTTAAAAGGCGATCCTAATAAATTGGGTGCTATTCCACAAGATCAAGATGATGCCTCTTTAATAATATTTGGAAAACTTCCCGGTGAAGAAATGCCATTTTCTTCCAGTAAATGGACACAAAACCCCTGGTGGTCAACATATCAGAAAGTGAATTCAGATGTCAAGGATCGTATAGTTGGATCTGTGAGGTTGAGGTATGATATTACCGATGCGATATACGTTCAGGGAAGAGTTGGCTTAGACTGGTACACCCGAAGAGAGACAGCTGTTATTGCACAAGGAACAGGTTATAGGAGGCAAGGGACTATTTCTGAAGGAGAAAGAAGAGTTCAGGAGGTAAACATGGAATGGATGGCAGGATATAATAAAACATTCGGCAAATTAAATGTAAACGCATTTGTTGGCGGTAATAAAATGGAAAGGAGTAATGAGCTAATTCGTGCCGATGGCAATGGATTTAACGTGCCTTTCTTTCATGCCATAAATAATGCAAATCAAAGAAACTACAATTATGATTATTCTGAAAATGGAATTAACTCGCTGTTTGGTTCTGCAGAACTAGGATGGGATGGCTATTTATTTCTTACTGCAACAATTCGTAATGACTGGTTCTCGACAGTTAATCCGGAAAATAACAGCGCATTGTTTCCATCTGTCGGTGCCAGTTGGGTGTTTTCAGATAATTTTCAAAGCTTGCCCTCATGGTTCAGTTTTGGAAAAGCCAGAGCTACATGGGCGCAGGTTAGCAACGTAACAATTGGTCCTTACCAGACAAATCTTGCCTATAATCTTAACGCAGATACACATTTGGGGCGACCTTTGGCAGGCTTTGCAAGTGGAAATACAATTCCTAATTCGGACCTTATTCCTTTAACTTCAAATGAATATGAAATTGGATTTGACCTCAGATTCCTTCAAAATAGGATAGGCCTTGATTTTGCATATTATAATCAGGTAACTACAGATGATATATTGAGTGCGTCAATTTCAGGAACTTCAGGATTTACTTCCGCTCTTCAAAATCTCGGTAAAATGACCAATAATGGAGTAGAAATATTATTGACAGGAACACCTATACAAGGGGCTTTTAACTGGGATGTTTCATTAAATTTTGCCCAAAATAATAATGAGGTAGTTTCGCTAATTGAAGGACAGCAAGAATTATCATTAGCTCAGTCAAGAACGCGTTCTTCCAGAATTAAGCACATTGTTGGCTACCCCTTTGGCATGGTAACTGCTCGGGTTCAACAATTGACTGATGACGGTCAAAAGATTTATACTGAAGAGGGTTTGGTGCAAGGAGCAGGTGAATTTGCTATTTTGGGAAATGGAGTTGCTGACTTCACTGGGGGCATAAACAATAATTTTACTTTCAAGGGCTTTAATCTAAGTTTCTTGATTGACTTCAGATCAGGTGGCGTTATCCATTCCGGTACAAATGCAAATTTGTTGAACTATGGGAAAACCAAAGCCACACTTGCAGGTAGAGAGGGTTATCCACCGGTAGAATTTTCCGGAGTATTTCAATCTGGTACAGACGGAGATGGAAATGCTACTTATACTCAAAAAGACTGGAGTCTTACACAGCAGGATGCTGCTAACTATTGGTGGTCAGTGGGTTCAAGAGCTTCAAGGTCTGTTACCTATGATGCATCTTATGGAAAATTGAGACAACTTACCTTTGGTTATTCTTTCCCACGTTCGTTGATAGGAGATAAGATTCAAAGCCTCAGTCTCTCTTTCGTGGGACGTAATTTGGCTTATCTATGGAAAAACACAGAGAATATTAGCCCAGAGGCGAATTATACAAATGGTAACTCTCAAGGTTTAGAAAACATTAGTTTTCCAGAGACGCGAAGTTATGGCTTTAATTTAAGGGTAGAATTTTAATTTAAAACAGTAAAAAATATGAAATATACTAAAATAATAATATTAGGAGCACTGATTATGGCGATGCCAATGGCCGGCTGTGATACAGATGCGCTGCACGATTTAAATAAAGACCCACAGTCTTTAAATGAAATTGATTTGAATTTCCTATTTACCTCTGCTGAATTAGGTAGTGCCTCGGGAGGTGGAGCTCCAGGATATAACCGCAATGTTGACTGGAGAACTAATATTGGTATGGGCTCTTATGCTACTCAATTTATGGCATCCATAGGCGGTTGGCCGGGATCGAGATATACTGAAAATACTGAAACAGATGCAGCTCCATTCACCTACTTTTATGGAGGTCAATTGAAAAATTTTCAGGAAATTATCAGACGAACAAGTGAAGGTGGATTTGCCGAGGGTCGTTACCACAATTTAGTGCAGGCAACCCGAATTCTTATGGCCTGGAGTTATCATAGACTAACTGACATGTATGGAAGTGTACCTTATTCTGAGGCATCACGTGGATTAGAAGGAATTTTCTTCCCAAAATATGATGATCAAAAGTCGATTTATGAAGGGATCTTTCTAGAACTAAAAGGCGCTGCGGAGGCATTGGACGCTTCTGCACTAGATGAGGGGTTTTCACAGTCAGATATTATTTATAATGGCGATGTCGATAAATGGAGGAAATTTGCTTATTCAATTATGCTCAGGTTAGCTATGCGCGTTTCTAACGTAGATGCAGCTATGGCAAATCAATGGGCAGGTGAAGCCATGGGTAAAACGTTTACCGGCAACGAAGACAATGCTTACGTTCCGATGGCTGTGGGACCCGGTCAGAACACAAGTCAAAATGGAATCATCAGGGCCTATTATCCGGGTGATGGAGATGAGAGTAATTATTTGAGCCGAACAATGATAGATTGGCTAAAAGGACCAGATCCTGATGATGTAGCTGATGATGACCCAAGGTTAATGATTCTTAGTGGCGGCATGTATGATTGGACTCCGAATAGTTATACTTCATTTAACCAAAATCCGTTGGAACAATTAGGTTTACCAAATGGCTATGACAGAGGGATGCTTGAAGAAGAAGCAGGAGGAGAAGTTATTTTGATTAACATCTATTCGAGGCTTAACATCCTGCTAATGGATTTGGATGAACCGTATCCGTTCATGACTTATGCCGAAGTAGAATTTTTACTTGCTGAAGCAGCAGAAAGAGGCATTGGCGGTGCAAGCGGAGCAAAAGAGCATTATGATAATGGGGTAACTGCCAATATGAAAGACTATTTAAAATATGATGCATCATTCATTGTAGATGATGCGGCAATAAGTGCCTATTTAGCTCAGTACGAATATGGTGTGTATAAGCCGGCATTAGAGATGATCGGTGAGCAAGTATGGGTCAATCACCTATTTAATTGGTATGAAGGATGGTCGAACTGGAAAAGAACAGGTTTTCCACAATTAACCCCACACGATTATCCCGGCAATGAAACTGGAGGTACCATTCCAAGAAGGCTTAAATATTCTATAGATGAATTGGCCGTTAACTTTGAAGGAGTAGATGGAGGAACCAAACCTGATGAATATACTACAAGAGTTTGGTGGGATGGCGGAACTAATTAACATGAATTAATCCAAATCTTATTTAAAAAGCCCTTGATTATATCAAGGGCTTTTTCATTTAACTATTCGATGAATTCATTTATCAAATTGAATACAATCCATATTTCTGCTCACTTGAATCTATAATATTACAGTTGGACATGGTAACAGTCACCAATTTGCGTAGCATTGGTTATGCTACTTTCCCCCTCAGAAAAAGGCAAAATATGCTTTGATGTATCATGCAGGCAAAATCCATTGTCTTAAGGAGACGACTTTAGCTTATAATTTGCAAAATCATCAAGAAAAATATCATATTACTCATAATTGTAATTACAATATTGCTTGGATAACTAAATAGAGCTTGTTCATAAAGTGTCTATCTTAAGTGCTCAGTTTTTTGATGCCTGCTTGTCCGACCAATGTCAATTTGTTAAGCCCACACGACACCACGAGCGTAGTAGTCTGACTATTTCTACTCCGGACTCAAATGTTAAAGATCGCTTCGTGCCTACTAATAGTAAATCCTAACAAACGCCCTCTCCGGGTCTCTTTTGGAATCTGTGTGAGCCGTGGGGTCTCCAAACGGGAGACCACGCAGTGACATAATCCTCGCACTTGTTGCGAGGTCTGCCTGCTGTTTGAAAATTTATTTCAGGTCGCTGACAGATAACAGAAAAAGTCTGTCTACTGGAGGCAAGCTTGGGAATTAACTAATATTTTTTGACGTCATCAACAACCTGCCTACCGCCTTTAGATTTACAATCTATTAATATTCTAATATTATTACTATTAAGAATGTGGGTATGTTGGTAACTCGTAGAGTTATCAACATACCCACATTCCAGGGGGTTTCCAAAGGGGGATATTTATTAATAATTACTGGCGTCCGACAAATTTTAAATTTAGTCAAAAAGGATTGATTTATGCAAAATAAGCATGGTTTAGCTTGAATTTTCAAATGCACCCCTTGATTTT
>VAPM010114991.1_pt1 | contig 13802 bp, 17 predicted proteins | sample 3395091 | NCBI WGS metagenome assembly VAPM01 (sample SAMN08290445, study PRJNA428436) | hydrothermal vent metagenome | isolation source: Deep-sea hydrothermal vent chimney 3 | place: Pacific Ocean: Juan De Fuca Ridge | reverse complement strand
TCGGGAGTATTGTCAGATTTATTCATACCGAGGTATTTTAGCAGAGTCGAGTAAGATCCTCTGAGACACACTGCACTGTACCGCCTTGACAAGGCACAATCTACTAATATGACATATATATAATGAAGCACCGATGACTGGACAGAAACAATCTCTCATCCTTTCCTCAAGCATGAGCTAACAATCACTGATACCAAAAATTCGCCTCGCGTCTATAAACTCTACGCAAAAACTAAGCAATAAGGCTGCCGGCAAACAAACAGACTAACCTTTCTTTTCCTCGGTTTTTTCTGCTGCTGGAGTCTCTACAGATTTCTCGGCTGATTTTGAATCAGTAGTAGTTTTCTTTTCGGCTTTGGTGGACTCAGTCTTCGCAGCGTCTTTGGACTCAGGGCTATCTTCTACTTTTGCGTTCTTGGCCTCCTCCTTGGCTTTAGCTTTGGCCTCCTGCTCCTTGGCAGCGGCTGTCTCGGCTTTGATCCGACCAGCTTTTACCTTGCTGACGATCTGTTTACTACCCAGCGCCGAAGTCTCGCCAGCTCGCGCGGCAGCGGCAGCACGGACACTCTCACTAATCTTGGATTTCTTTTTCGCACCCTCGCCAGCTTTGGCACGCTTCAGTTTCATACGGAATTTATCGACTTTACCAGCTGTATCGACGAGTTTTTGCTTACCTGTGTAGAAAGGATGACAAGCCGAACAAACCTCGGTACTGACAGTCTCGACAGTAGAGCCAAAGTCGAACGTCGCGCCACAAGCACACTTGGTCTTGGTGGTGTCGTGATAGGTCGGGTGGATTCCAGATTTCATTTATGTTGAATTAGAGCCGAGGGATTTTAGAGTACCTTCGTATAAAAAACAAGTCTATTTTTCCAAAAATTCGTAGATCTGATTCGCCCAGTCAGTCTGCCCCAGTGGCATGATGTGGACACCAGCAAGCTGCTCTTTGAGCGGCTTCAACAACTCTAAACAGACCTCTATACCAGCGTTTTCATCAGCTACCAGCTGTTCGATCACCTGTGGTGGGATCGTAACTCCGACGACATTTTTATTGAAATACTCAGCTACTTTGACCGACTTGAGCGGCATAATCCCCAGCAAAATTGGGATTTTGATCCCAGCTTGCTTTACATCAGCGAGGAACTTCTCAGCTATCGCGAGATCAAACACAGGCTGTGTCTGAACAAACTGGGCACCAGCAGCGACTTTTTCTTTTAAGTAGTCGATCTGACCATCGACATTGGGATTACAAGCAACTCCGATCTGGAGCTTGGTCGCGCCTTTGATCTCCTTATCATTGAACTCACCAGTATTGAGATCGGCAGCCAGCTGCGTCAGACCTGTCGCTCTGACCTCGAAGACGTTTTGACTACCAGCATCACCAGTCAGTGCGAGGATACCATCGACATCCAGCACACTCGCCCCGAGCAGCCTGCTCGCGAGTCCCAGCTTCGTCGTATCGCGACAGGTCAAGTGGGCGATGACAGGTTTATCTGTCGCGAGCTTGACACGATTGGCCAGTACGATAGGGTCGATCGTCAGCTTGCCTAGGATCCCATCGGGTAGATTGAAAGCATCGGCAGTGATCTCACGCGCCTGATCGAGTACAGTGTGGATATCCGCACCCGAAGAAGACGACAGCTCACAAGTAACAATAAATTTGGAAAAATCTAACATAAAGTCAGTTTAAAGGATAAAACCAAAAGTATGAAACACTAAAATAAACTACTCTACTTCTCAGCTATTTTGGTGCTCAAACGCACTTCAGCTAAAATCACCTAAGGTCGCGATCTGTTCGACCTTTGGTGATCCAACTATATCAACGATTTTTTTGTCAATGTCAAAGAAACGTAGTTGTTCTTTTTTAAACATTAGCTCAGCACGCCCAGTCGGACCGTTACGATTTTTGCGAATGTAGATATCCGTAATGCCTGGACGATCGGAGTCCTCTTCGTAGTAGTCCTCGCGATACATCATCATGACGATATCAGCGTCTTGCTCGATCGCACCAGACTCACGCAGATCAGCGAGCTGAGGGATCTTACCGGGGCGGTTTTCGACGGCACGAGATAGCTGACTCAGAGCGACGATCGGGATTTTCAGCTCGCGTGCCAGTGCCTTGAGACTGCGACTGATCTCACTGATCTCTTGGACACGATTGCCAGCGTAAGCGGCATTTTCGGTAGTCATGAGCTGGAGATAGTCGATGACGAGCATATCGAGTCCGTACTCCATCTGGAGTCGTCGTGCCTTGGCTCGCACCTCGGTAATACTGCTACCGACAGAGTCATCGATGAAGATGTTGGCCTGAGCTAACTCGTCCATCACACCACCGATCCTGCCAAACTCCTCGTCGGTCAACACACCTTTGTGGAGTCGCCAGCTATCGACCCCAAGCAGACTAGCAAACATACGATCGACGAGCTGCTCCTTGCTCATCTCAAGTGAGAGGAAACCAACACTTTTACCAAATTTGAGGGCAGAGTTTTGGGAGATCCCGAGCGCGAAGGCAGTCTTACCCATGCTCGGTCGGGCTGCCAACACCACCATATCGGCTGGCTTCAAACCTGAGAGCAGATGATCAATCGCCTTGAATCCTGTCGGTACACCACGTAGCAGATCTTTGTCCTCCGCGTCGTGCAGCTCACTAAACTCATCAAAGCGTTGATTGAGGATCTCTTTGATGTGAACGAACTTATCTTTAATTAGATTTTGTGTGACTTGAAAAAGACTCTGCTCTGCTTTTTCGAGGAGTGTATTGGACTCACTGTCTTCGTCGAGTGCCAGTCCGGCGATCTCCTGACCAGATTGAAGTAATTTACGCAAAGTCGCTTTTTGCTTGACAATCCGCGCGTATTCAAAGATATGAGAGCTCGTCGGCACTTCTTCGGTTAGCTCGGCTAGATACGCCCGACCACCAACATTTTTGAGTTTTTTTTGGTCAGCGAGCTTTTGGCTGACAGTGAGCAGGTCGATCGGAGCATGCGACTGAAAAAGCTCAAGCGCAGCTGCGAAAATCAGTACGTGACGTGGATCATAAAAATTTTCGGCGGCTAGCAAATCAGCTACCTTGAGCAGTGCGTCTTTGTCGATCAGCAAACTACCCAGCACTCCCCGCTCAGCCTCGATAGCATGCGGTGGTACTTTGGACGGTGGAGAGGGTTTTTTGGTGGGCAAGGGAGACACAGGATAGCGCGAGATGGAACGACTGGCAAACTCCTTTTCGTCCACATTTTGAGATCAAGATATACCTTTGACTCCCCCGTCTTCTCCTGCTAAACTATGTTTAGTTTTGGCTTAAGTAAGCCATTTTACCCCTCGAAGCAAGTCTATTTAAAACTTCAAAATTGACCCTGAAAAATACTTTTTCAATCACTCCAAAACTTCAAAAATCTACCCAACTCTCCGATTTTTTGAATTTACGGACTTAAAAGTCACTTTTCAGCTCGCTTCGGGGATTTGTTAATCCCCTTTCAAATGGAAATCGTACTCATAGTTCTAGGCGTAATCGTCGGTGGCGCTGGTGGTTTTTTCGCTGCCCAAGGCAAAGGCAAAAAAGACGCTGCAAACGCGGAAATACAAGCTAAAAAAATCATCGCCGAAGCATCAGACCACGCCAGCAAAGCCGAAGCTCGCGCCCGCCAGGCCGATGAACAAAAACACGCCAGTCTCGAAGACGCACGCAAAGAAGCCGAATCAATCCGTGCCAAAGCAGAAAAAACTCTAACCGAAGCCAAAACAGAAGAGAAGCAAATCCGCGAAAAACTCGAAACAGCCGAAAAACGCCTAACCGAAAAAGAAGCCAATCTCGACAAAAAGACCGAAGCTATAGATACCAAGCGAGCAGCACTAGAGACCCGTGCTACCGAAGTAGAAAAAATCAAAGCCGAGGCTGAAAATCACCGTGACGCACAAAAATCCAAACTCGAAGAAATAGCCGGACTCAAACGCGACGAAGCCAAAACTCAACTCCTCGCCGAAGTAGAAAAAGACAGCGCTGACGAATTGGCAAAAAAAATCCGTGAAGCTGAAACCAAAGCCAAAGAAGAAGGCGACAAAAAAGCCCAAAAAATCATCGCACTCTCGATTCAACGGCTCGCAAACGAAGTAACCAGCGAATCAACAGTCACACTAGTCAACCTACCAAGTGATGACATCAAAGGTCGCATCATTGGACGCGAAGGTCGCAATATCACCGCCTTCGAGATGGCGACAGGTGTCGATGTGATCGTGGACGACACACCAGGTGCCGTCATCATCTCTGGCTTCGACCTAGTACGCCGCTACGTAGCGAAAACCGCACTAGAAAAACTCATCTCCGACGGACGAATCCACCCAGCAAAGATCGAAGAAGCAGTCAAAAAAGCTGACGCTGAAACTCAAGATCTCATGAAAGAATTCGGTGAAAAAGCTGTCATCGAAGTCGGTGTCGTCGGACTGCCACCACAAGTAGTGAAACTCCTCGGTCGCCTACGCTTCCGCACCAGCTACGGTCAGAATAATCTAAAACACGCGATCGAAGCGGCTTACCTCGGATCTGCGATCGCTAGCGAGCTAGGTTATGATGTCAAAAAAGCCAAAATGGCTTGCCTACTCCACGATATAGGCAAAGCTGTAGATCATGAGATCGAAGGACCGCACGCCGTCATCGGCGCCAATATCCTACGAAAATTCAAGCTCGACGAAGATGTAATCCATGCCGTAGAGGCACATCACGAGGACGTACCCATGGAGAGCGTACTGGATATCATCACTCATGTCGCCGATGCTATCAGCGGCAGCCGCCCAGGTGCTCGTCGCGAGAGCCTGGAGAACTACATCCAACGCCTCCAAGAGCTAGAAAACATCGCCACGGGCTTCACAGGCGTCGAGAAAGCCTTTGCAATCCAAGCTGGTCGCGAGGTACGCGTACTCGTAAACTCTGAAAAAACTGACGACCTATCCAGCCTAAAACTCTCAAAAGAGATCGCCAAAAAAATCGAACAAGATATGGCCTACCCCGGGCAGATCAAAGTCAATGTAATTCGTGAGACTAGAGCCGTAGAATACGCCAAATAGTCCTCTTGACCGCATAAATTTCTTACTCTAAAATCCTTGCACTTTAGTCGCAGATTCGTTAGAATCCTCCGGCTTAAATAATTTTTAATCCCCTACAAATGGCTGAAACCTTTGATCGCAGCAAACCCCACGTAAACGTCGGTACTATCGGTCACGTCGACCATGGCAAGACTACTCTCACTGCTGCTATCTGTACTGTCCTCGCAAAGAGCGGCAACGCAGAAGCGCGTGACTACGCTGCTATCGACAACGCCCCAGAAGAAAAAGAACGTGGTATCACTATCGCTACCAGTCATCAGGAGTACACCACAGACAAGCGCCACTACGCTCACGTTGACTGTCCAGGACACGCCGACTACGTCAAAAATATGATCACAGGTGCTGCCCAGATGGACGGCGCTATCCTCGTAGTCTCCGCTGCCGATGGTCCGATGCCCCAGACCAAGGAGCACGTCCTACTCGCCCGTCAGGTGATGGTACCAAAGATCGTTGTCTTCCTAAACAAATGCGACATGGTCGACGACAAAGATATGATCGAGCTAGTCGAAGAAGAAGTCCGCGAACTCCTCGACAAATACGAATTCGACGGCAAGAATACTCCGATCATCCGTGGTAGCGCACTCAAAGCTGTAGAAGGCGACACCAGTGAGTACGGCGAACCAGCCATTGCAAAACTCATGGAAGCACTCGACAGCTGGATCCCAGACCCAGAGCGTGACCTCGACAAACCTTTCCTCATGCCCGTAGAAGACGTCTTTAGCATCAAGGGTCGTGGTACAGTCGTCACCGGTCGTATCGACCAAGGTGTCATCAATATCAACGACGAAGTCGAAATCGTCGGTATTCGCGATACTCAAAAATCTGTCGTCACTGGTGTAGAGATGTTTCGTAAGCAGCTCGACCGTGGTGAAGCTGGCGACAACGCTGGTGTCCTCCTCCGAGGTATCGAAAAAGACGACGTCGAACGTGGTCAAGTGCTCGCCAAACCGGGTACGATCACTCCACACAAGAAATTTGAGTGCGAGGTCTATATCCTCACCAAAGAGGAAGGTGGTCGTCATACTCCATTCTTCAAAGGCTACAAACCACAGTTTTACATCCGTACTACAGACGTAACTGGTGATGTCGAGCTACCAAGCGGCACAGAGATGGTCATGCCTGGTGACAATATCAAACTCAACGTCATACTAGGTACGAGTGTCGCACTAGAGGACGGTACTCGCTTTGCTATCCGCGAAGGTGGCAGGACTGTAGGAGCAGGCGTAGTTACAAAGATCATCGAGTAATATACTCTGTCACTCTGAGTCTGTTGAAAGATCTCTCAATCAATCTTAAAAGGCACTCCTTACGGAGTGCTTTTTAGGACATTTGTATATCTATACGCCTATTAGATCCGTTTCTTGGGATTACCCCAATAACTCTCCCCTGCTCTACGAACGATACCTGTATCCAGGTCTCGCCAGTACTGTTCGTCCATTAGACCGTTACTTTTTTCTAAGTAAAACTGCTTGATGCGTTGGATTTTAGTGGTCAAAACAGGATCTTTGGCAGCACGATTTTGGATCGACTCAGTTGAATCCCAAAACAAAGCTTGAGTAATGGTAGCTTGATCTTCGTTGACACTACAAGATCCATAAACATCTATAAATCCAGCTTGAAGGTTATCTGGAGTATCGCAACCGAGTCCGTGTTTGGCGACATAAGCTTTATCGCCATTTTTATTCAAACTAGCCCAAGCAAGATTGTCAGAGTCACGATCCAAAAGATGAAAAATCTCATGATGTAGTGTTGAAAATTTGTACCAATCAGAACCAAAAGAATCGAGCAAAATAAATCCGGTCTGCCAGTTGGAACTACCATTGATATTCAACCAATCAAGATTTCTCTTGGCTTGTAGATTTCTTAAAATGATAATTTTTTTGATTTTAGCTTTTTCGAGTAAGGCCGTTGGATAAACAACTAACTCACGTCGTAGCGCCTGAATAGACTTACGCATTTCATAGTCTGAAATACCACTGCCTCTGTACTTACCATCATTATATTGATCAGCCGCAGCAGTCAAAATATCCGTATTATAATTGTCTCGTTTGTAGACATAGTAACGGCGAGCCTCTCGGCTAACACTAGACTCTGCGGCTAGTGCAGTAACGGAACTAGACGCCAACACCCCGCCCAAACCAGCTGCCACCAAGATTTTCAATAGCTCACGTCGAGTTATTGATGGACTACGTTTTAACCTGTCGTCTTCTAACATCGAAATAAAATACTTTAAGTATTTTATTTAAACAAATAAAAACAATACTGTCAATAGTACAGCACTATAACAAAGAAGAATCTATACTGCTATCTCTTTGCCCACTGTGGCGCCCGACGAGCACCCTTGAGGCCTGGCTTCTTACGCTCTTTGACACGAGCATCGCGAGTCAGGAAGCCCACTTTCTTTAGCTCTGTGCGACGGCTGGCTTCTTCCTTCTCCAGAGCTTGAGCGAGTCCATGTCGGCAGGCTTCTGCTTGGGCGTTTGGTCCACCACCGATGACTTTGATCTCCAGATCATAACTCTTTGGCACTACTCCTGCGACGTTGAAAGGAGCGAGGAAAGAGGCCATGTGCTGACCGACTGTGAAGTATTGCTTGGCATCACGCTCATTGATCGTGATTTTGCCAGTACCTTTGAATAGACGGATACGTGCGATCGCAGTTTTACGCTTGCCAACGGAGTAAACGTAGGGACCTTTCTTGTCAGCAGTTTCGGCAGTTTTGGCTTTGGTAGTGGTCAAAGTAGTATTAGACAGTTAGTGGTGTTGGCTTTTGGGCTGCTTGTCCATGCTCTGCTGTAGCGTAGACCTTGAGGCGTTTGATACGACCATCTTTGAGCTTATTCTTTGGTAGCATACCGGCGACAGCCAACTCAAGGACTTTACGTGGGTTTTTTTCGAGGAAAGCTCCGGCAGTCTTGGTTTTGAGATTGCCCTTGTAGCCGGAATGCGTGTGGTAGAGCTTGTCAGTGCGTTTTTGACCTGTCAGGCGGACTTTGGCAGCATTGACGATGATGACACTATCGCCTAGATCCAAATGTGGTGTGAAGTCTGGACGATGCTTGCCTGTAAGCACGCGAGCTGTCACTGTCGCTATCTTGCCCAGCGCCTGACCGTCAGCATCGACGATATACCATTTGGCATCTTTCTGAAGTTCGATCTTTTGGGGTAAATATGTTTTCATGATTTAGATTAGCTCTAGCTGAACTTTGGGGGCATTGTCCCCTGCGCGTGCACCGATCGGTGTGATACGAGTGTAACCACCTTTGCGCTCCGCGTAGCGCTTGGCGAACTCTGGAAAGGCCTTTTTTTGTGCTTGTTCGGTGAGGAGGACAGTCTTGAGATAGCGGATCACTTCGCGTGGCTCTTTGCCCCGGACGACTCTGGCGATCAAGCGCTCGATGAGCGGCTGGACTGCTGTAGCTTTGGCAGCAGTGGTCTGGATCTTGCCATGTAATACTAGCGAGGTAGCTAGATTACGTAGCAGGAGCTGACGATGATCAGGCTGGCGACCTAGTTGTGCGACCTTTTTGACTCTGTGTCTCATTAGTTAGGATAGGATTACTCTTCTTCGGATAGTTTGTGACCTTTTTCAGCGAGTTTATCAGCGACTTCGTCGAGAGCCTTGTTGCCAAAACCACGGAGATTGGCGATTTTGTTTGGTGTACATTTGGTAAGCTGCTCAATACTACCAATACCACCGTTGATCAGAGCATTGAGCGTGCGAGGGCTAAACCCTAGAATTTCAATTGGAGTGTATTTTTCTGACGCAGAAGTAGTGGAAGTGCCAACCGCAGTAGCACCCTCTTCGCCACTAGATATAGCAGCGGTAGCGACTGGTACAGCTGATGTAGTAGCTGCGAGCTTTTCAGCGTCGGCAATGAAATCACCCTCGATCGTCTCCTCTTTTTGGTTGAAGATATCGAAATAGCTTTTGATCACGTTGCTGGCAAACTTCACAGAATCTTCTGGAGTCATGCTGCCGCTAGTCTTGACCTCTAGTTCGAGCTTGTCGAGGTTGGTCAGAGAGCCGACACGAGTAGCAGTGACATCGTAGCGGACACGCGTGACAGGACTAAAGATCGCATCTACGAGGATCAAGCCTGTTTCGCTATTAGTCTTTTGGCGACCACTAGCAGGCAGATAGCCAACGCCTTTTTCGATTGTCAGCTCTATGCTAAGTGAAGCTTTTTTGTCGAGTGTCGTGATGACGAGCTCAGGGTTGAGCACTTCTACATCAGACGTAGTTTTGATATCTTTGGCTGTGACTTTGCCGCCGCCACTAGCCTCTAGTTTTAGCTTAGTTGGCTCTTTGCTGTGCTTTTTTAGCTGGAGCTGTTTGAGATTTAGGATGATATCCAATACGCTATCCTGTACACCATCGAGTGTAGCGTATTCGTGAGTTGCGCCTTTGACCTTGATACCTGTGACAGCAGTACCTGGCAGCGAAGATAGCAAGACACGCCGGAAAGTATTGCCGAGAGTCATACCGTAGCCGTTGGGCAGTGGTGCGACAGAAAAAAGCATGTGATTATCACCGACTTTTTTGGTTGTGATTTTTGGAGCACCGAGATCAGCTTGGATAATATGCATCTAGGAAAAAAATTAGATGAATTGATAATTAACGTGAGTAAAACTCAACGACGGCTTGTGCATCGATTCGTTCGCACTCTTCTATCTCGGGAGCACCGACGATTTCGAAAGCAAACTTGCCATAATCAGCCTTTAGCCACTTAGGTGAAGCGTCTTTCTTCTTTGCCAAACTTTCAAAAAGTGGTGACTTAGCTGCTTTGGCGCTCAGAGTAAACTTGTCGCCGATCTTGACCTGACGACTCGGTGTCTTGGCACGACGATCATTGTAGCGCAGGAGTCCGTGACCGACGATCTGACGTGCTTGACTGCGACTCGCTGCCAGACCGGCACGAAAAAGAGCATTGTCAAGGCGGGTCTCTAGTAAACGTTGGAAGTTTTCACCGGTATTGCCAGCACTCTTGGCTGCTGAGTCATACGTCAATCGAAACTGAGACTCGGAAAGACCATAAATACGGCGAGCAGCTTGCTTGGCACGTAGCTGGATCGCGTATTCTGTCTTTTTGGCACGTTGCTCTTTGCCATACTTGCCAGGTACATCGCTATGACGGACGAAAGCACACTTTTGAGTGTTGCAACGCTCTCCTTTGAGGAAAAGCTTTTTACCTTCGCGGCGGCAGAGACGACATTTTGGTCCGGTGTAACGCATTTAGAATTTGTGGATTATGATTGGAGAATAATGTTAGACACGTCGAGCGCCTTTTTTGCGGCAGCCGCCGTGCGGTACAGGTGTGATATCAGTGATACTCTCGATAGAGATGCCGACTGCTCCGAGTCCACGAACGGCTTGCTCGCGTCCAGGTCCGATACCCTTGATATAGACGTTGAGCTTTTCTAGTCCAAACTCTTTGGCCTTTTCGGCAGCGTTTTTGGCAGCGGTCTGAGCGGCATATGGTGTGCTTTTGCGTGTGCCCTTGAACCCACTAGAACCCGCACTACTCCAAGCAAGTGTTTCGGAATTTTCGTCAGTGATGGTTACAAGCGTATTGTTGGCACCAGCGAGTATGCTCGCACGACCAACTGTGACTATGCGACGGATCTTCTTTTTCTTCTTGGCAGCTGCGCGGATGGCATAGCTAACCTTTTTGCCAGACTTGGCGGCTGGTTTGGCTTGATCTTCGGTAGTGGCTGCTTTGTCTGCCATTAGTATTTAGTAATGTTATTTCTTAGCTTCTTTACGACGACCAGATCCCATAGTTGTTTTCTTACCTTTACGTGTACGAGCGTTGGTCTTGGTCTTTTGACCACGGCAGGGCAGCCGACGACGATGACGTTCACCACGATAGGAGCCGATGTCTTGCAGGAGTTTGATATTTTGGGAGACGAGACGTCGTAGATCGCCTTCTGTGGGCTGTTTGGCGACTTCGTTACGCAGACGTGCTTCTTCTTCTTCTGTTAGGTCTTTGGCTTTTTTGTTGATATCTACGTTGGCAGCGACACAGATCTTGGCAGCCAATGACTGACCGACACCTGCCACACCGAGCAGGGCTGCTACGATGCGTTTATTTGGAGCGAGATTGATACCAGAGATACGAGCCAACTTTCAATTATTAATTAGTGAGTTATCTTAACCTTGTCGTTGCTTGTGTTTGGGAGTTTGGCAAATCACACGTACGACCCCCTTGCGGCGAATCACTTTGCACTTATCACAGATCGGTTTGACGGAAGCACGGACTTTCATTTGGTAGGAGGAGGGGTAGATTCAGCACTCGGAGCTGCCGGTGCTGCTGTGGGTGTGATAGGTGTGATATTTGGCTTACTGCGATGGCGGAAAGTAATGCGACCGCGAGACAAATCGTAAGGGTTTAGCTCGACTGACACGTAGTCACCGAGCAGGATTTTGATATTGTTCATGCGCATCTTGCCGGAGATCCGAGCGCGTAGCTGATACTTATTGTACTGAGGGTCTTGGAGCTCCACGAGGAACTCAGCATTGGGTAGCGGCTCTACGACGCGACCTAGGCTACCGATGACTTCCTTCGCTGCTCTAGGAGTGCCACCTTTTTTCTTTTTATGGACGACCTGTTTTTGCTGTTTGAAGTGACGTGCCATAGAAGGGGAAAAAGCAACTCTGGTAAAAACCGAGCCGGAAGATTTTAGCGAAAGAAAGCCAAAAGGGCAACCCTAGTGAGCCTTTTTTACCAATCTTCTTAAAAAATGTATTGCAAGAATCAAAAATTATTGTATTAGTAATAAGTCATTAGGCTTTCTACTTTTTACTTTCTACTTTATCCTTTGCCTGTGCTCCGTATCGATGTCATCACGCTGTTCCCCGAGGCTTTCTACTCTGTGCTGGACTCGAGCATACTCAAACGTGCGATCAAACTAAAAAAAGTCGATGTGCGACTCCACCAGCTCCGCGATTACGCGCAGAACAAATGGCGAAAGGTCGATGACAAACCTTTTGGTGGTGGAGCGGGTATGGTCATGGCATGTCAGCCGCTCTTCGACGCAGTGAAGCGAATCAAGGGTCGGAGCAAAAAAAAAATCCCTGTGGTGTATTTCTCGCCGCGCGGACGGAAGTTCGACCAGCCGCTCGCAGAAAAGTGGTCGGAAGAGGCCGAGCGACTGATCCTCGTCTGCGGACACTACGAGGGCGTAGATCAACGCTGGATCGATGAGTGTGTCGATCTGGAGCTGAGTATCGGCGACTATGTCTTGACTGGTGGTGAGCTACCCGCGCTCGTCGTGATCGACGCTGTGGCGCGCCTGATCCCCGGTGTCGTGGGCAAAGCTGCGAGCGTACACGAGGAGAGCTTTTCGCTGGCTCTCGATCGTAAGAAAGAGTACCCCCACTACACTCAGCCCGCGAACTATAAAGGACGGAAAGTGCCCGCTGTACTTCTCTCGGGCGATCACGGTAAAATCCGAGTGTGGAGATTGAAGCAAACTAAAAATTAATCAGGTAAATCTCCCATCGAAAATCTAAAATGCCAAACACTCCCCCATCTCCGACGAGCCTCTACGCAGACTTCCAAAAGAGTGGTCGGCTAGTACTAAGGATCAAGGTGATCCCCAAGTCGGCTTTTAGTGCGATCGTGGGTATGCTCGATGATGGTACGCTGAAGATCCGCATCGCCGCCACACCGGAGAAAGGCAAAGCCAACGCTGAGCTGCTGCGATTCCTCGCCGAGGACTTCGGTACGACCAAAGATAAGATCACGATTCTCTCGGGTAGCGGAGATCCAGTGAAGCTAGTGAGGCTGGAGAAGTGAATCTCGCAGACAGCACCAAGCTCGCTGACTTTCTCCGTACTCATGGACTCTCTCCCAATAAAAAATTTGGGCAGAATTTCCTCGTAAATGAAGCTGTGCTCGACAGCATAGTCGCTGCTGCGGAGCTGAGCGAATCGGATCACGTCGTCGAGATCGGTGCGGGTCTGGGTACGCTGACGCGTGAACTAGCGAAAAACGCCGGACAAGTGACAGCACTCGAGTACGACCGCGAGATCTACCCAGCTCTGACGGCGAACCTCGTGGGTGTGGAAAATGTAGAGCTACAAAACCTCGACGTACGCAAGTACGAACCACCAGCTGATAAGTACAAACTCGTCGCGAATATCCCCTACTATCTCACCTCACCGATCCTGCGACAGTTCTTCGTCGAGACGGTCAGTCGCCCTGAGACGACCGTACTGCTGATCCAGCGCGAGGTCGCAGAAAAAATCTGTAATACCAAAAAACTCTCGGTGCTTTCCTTGCAGGTAAAAATCTTTGGTACGGCTGAGCTGATCTGTCGTGTGCCACGCGAGAGCTTCCTGCCACAACCAAAAGTAGAGTCGGCTGTGATCCGCGTGAAGCTCCTGCCCCGACCGCTCATACCTACGGCAGATTTAGCTGATTTTTTTGACCTCATTCACGCGGGCTTCCGCGCGCCGAGGAAGAAGATCGGCGGCAGTCTGACAGCCGGACTCCCCTATGCCAAAGATATTTCGCAGCAAATCCTCGCCGAGTCAGGAGTAGACCCCGAGCTACGACCAGAGAATTTGACAATCGCCGACTGGCAAAAACTCCTCACTGCCCTGCGACAGCTCGCTCCGAGCGAAAAATAACTTCAAAACGCTATAGTCTACATATCTGTAGCGTTCATATTATTATAGCAGAAATTTTGACAAAAAT
>VAPM010382384.1_pt1 | contig 13803 bp, 11 predicted proteins | sample 3395091 | NCBI WGS metagenome assembly VAPM01 (sample SAMN08290445, study PRJNA428436) | hydrothermal vent metagenome | isolation source: Deep-sea hydrothermal vent chimney 3 | place: Pacific Ocean: Juan De Fuca Ridge | reverse complement strand
GTACGATAGTGGATGGGGGTTTGATGGGTTACGTTGGCACTTCACCCATCCTGCCTGAGATTTTAATTTGGTTAATGAGCCAGTTAAATCTTAAACTGCATCACCAGCTGTTGCAGTTCGTTCGCCAGTTGGTTCAACTCAATACTGGATGCGGTGGTACGTTCCGAACCTTTTGTCGTATTTTCTGAGATATCACGGATCTTCTCAATATTCTGATTAATTTCATCGGTAACAGCACTTTGTTCATCGGCGGCGCTGGCAATGGCAGCATTCATTTCTGTTATTTTTTGAATAGATTGTGCAATGGTTGCAAGCGCTTCGCCGGCACTGGCGGCATTATCGACACTGGACTGGGTATGTTCTTTACTGTTGTCCATTTCTATTACTGCATGTTTCATTTCAGATTGCAGTTCGGAGATCATATTTTCTATTTCACCTGCTGAATCCTGTGTTCGGCTTGCGAGAGAACGAACTTCATCTGCAACTACGGCAAAGCCTCGTCCCTGTTCACCGGCACGTGCAGCTTCAATTGCTGCATTGAGGGCGAGTAAGTTAGTTTGTTCTGCAATCCCTTTAATGACATCCATTACCGCACCGATACTTTCACTTTTTGTGTTAAGTGAAGTAATAACTTCTGCAATACGTTTGTTTTGTTGCGCCAGTGTGTCAATTGAATTAATGGTGGACTCAACAACACGTCGGCCATGGTGTGCCTGCTCATCGGCGGCCTCGGCTGCGGTTGCAGCCTGGTTTGCATTATTGGCTACTTCCTGAACCGTTGCCGTCATTTCGTTAATAGCCGTTGCAACCTGATCAATTTCATTAAATTGCTGTTCTATTCCGGTAGAGGTTTCTTCTGTTATTAAAGACATTTCCTGCGATGCATTACTGAGCATAGTGGTTGATGATGAAACCCTGGTCATGCTATCTCTAAACTTGCTTAACATACTATTTAGCATTTTTGCAATATGGCCAAATTCATATGTTGAGCTAATGGGAATATCACAAGTAAGATCAGACTCATTTTCAATGTGCTGGATGGTTTTGTCCAGTTTCGTAAGAGGCCGTATTAAGCGAAGTGAAAAAGTACTGCCCAGGATAATGGCTAGTATAACCATAACACCAACTACAATTATGGAGGTAAGTAACAAACTGTTTGACAAGTTCTCATTTGCAATAAAAGCTTCTTTGGTTGTTAACTCGCTTAAAATGGCCCAATGGAGCCCGAATGCTTTCATTGGTGCATAGGCGTAAAGTGCGGGCTGGTTAAATATATTGTTTTCCATTAATACGCCTGACTCGCCTTGCAGGGCAAGTTCCACGGCTTTACCTTTTACCGGCAAGAGGCCAACGGTGTTATTTTGCTTTTTTATCTGGCTTTGGGTTTGAGCATCAATACCGGCCTTATCAATTAATGAAAAGAATAAATTTTTGTCTTCAATTAACAGTCGATTGGTATTTAGTATTTTTCTATTTTTTCCGACCAGAAATATATCACCGGTTTTCCCCAGACCTATCGAGGCCCATTGCTGATGACTGGATATAATTTCATTCAGCATTTTTGGATGAATCTTAATGATCATGGTACCTAATATTTCAAAGGCATCTTCTTCTTCTAAATCCTGAATGGGTGAAATAATAAAAGCAGCCTGTTGATTAAAGTCACCCAGGTGAGCATTAAAACCGGTCATCATCGAAAAAGAAGCATCTTCGGCTTTCATGGCCTTTTGATATGCCTGACCCAGATCGGTATCTTTAAACGGACCAGTGGTGAGGTTAGTTGCAAATTCAATGTTCTTTTGTGTGCTGTAAACAACATAGCCATTGGCATCGACTAATAAAATATCGGCAACACCTAGTTTTTTATAAAAGCCAAATAAAGTATCATAATTTTCATTGTGCTTACTGGCGAGCACCGTTTCATTATCCGGATCTCGTAAGTTGTATTTTTCACCGAAGGGGCTTTCGTTTAAAAGAATAAATGCATATTGTTGAAACACACTGGCATCATCCAGTTGGCCAACAAAAGCTTCGGCCGATGTAAATTCAGAGTTATTATATTTTCTGAATTCGTTAGCAAAGTTTGTTTTGTAAAAAGCAATAAGCTCGGTGCGTTTTTCAGCAATACCATCGGCTGCTTCTGTTTTATCGCTCTGGAAGCCGCTGCTTAGTCCCTGAATACTTGATACGGTGCCGGGGTCAACCGAGTAGTCAAGTATTTGTTTTTTAAGGTTATCAATATACATCTGCACCTGGATTTTTTTAACTTCACGTAAAGAAACCAGACGCACGTTTACTTGCGTTTTGATGGCTTCATAAGTGGCAGAGTCTGTTTGTGTGTAAGTGGCGATACTACTGATAACAAGTGGAATGGCGGTGAGTAGCGTAAAGGTAATCAGTAATTTTGTTTTTATACTGTTGAGTTTTAGATCCCATTTCATGCCTTAACCCTTCTATTTATATGTTATCCATCACTATATCGGCAGAAGTTGGTTAAACTTTAGGCATTATAAGTTTTATTTATTCTAATTATTCACTTTTTCTTTAGGACTGCGCTATAGGGGTTGTGGCGAGTACGGTCATGGTCGTGCATGCGGTATTGTATAAAATCACTGGCATGGTCAAAGTGCATAAAGGGGTTGCCTTCTATTTCCTCATGCATGCTGCATGTTTCCTTTATAGCGTAGTTATGCCCCGGCAGGATCTGGGTGGAGGCAGGTAGCTCTTCACCCATTTTCTTTAAAGTGGTGTACATTTGTTCCGGATCACCACCCGGTAAATCACAGCGGCCACAGCCAAATACAAACAGGGTGTCGCCAGTGATAAGGTCGTTGTTGACCTTATAACAGGCTGAACCGGGTGTGTGCCCGGGCGTGTGCAGGATTTCAATGTCTGTCTCGCCTAACTGGAAAATATCACCACCGTGGTGCAAGCTGGGTTTGTTAATATCCTGCCCCCAGAACTGTGCCTCGGGTTTAAGTAAGTGGAGCTGGGCATCGGTTTTTTCTAAAATATCGGCAACGCCATTGATGTGGTCGTGATGCGAATGGGTGAGTAATACATCGGTTATTTGCACACCATTTTTGGCTGCAAGTTGCAAAATAGCCTCGACATCCCAGGCTGGGTCAACTACCGCAGCTCGTTTGGTTTTTAGATCCTGAATAAGGTAAATAAAATTTTCCATCGGCCCTAATTCAAGGCTATCAATATGGTAAAGTGCGGAGTTTTTCGAATTTGTGTTATTTGGCATAGTTATAGAGTATAGCGATTTTAGTTAACAGAAGTAAATTGAGAGTAACTCACTATGGAAGCATCATTCTGGCAACAGCGCTGGCAGGAAAATAAAATAGGGTTTCATCTGGATAAGGTGAATCCTTTGTTAATTCAATATGTTGATAAACTTCAACTGGCACCGGGGCAGCAGGTGTTTGTGCCGTTGAGCGGTAAAACCTGTGATTTAATCTGGCTTGCCGAGCAAGGCTATCGGGTTCTGGCGAATGAATTAAGCTCTGTAGCGGTAGAGGATTTTTTTGCCGAAAACAATCTTGTTCCCAGCCAGATGCAAAAAGGGGATTTAACGTTTTATCAGTCGGGGTTAATTACCTTTGTGTGTGGTGACTTTTTTAAACTCACCCCGGTACAAATGGTGAACGTTGCTGCGGTGTATGACCGTGCTGCGCTGGTTGCATTGCCGGAGGCCATGCGTGTGGACTACAGCCAGCATCTGAATTTACTTTGTCCAACACAGCCTCGTTTACTGGTGAGTCTGGAATATGCTCAGGCTGAGATGGCTGGGCCCCCTTTTGCGGTACTGGAAGACGAAGTGCAAGCTGTTTATGCAGATAAATTTAAGCTGGAGCAACTGCAGCGTAAAGATGTACTGGCCGCACATGCACATTTTGCAGCAAAAGGGCTCAGTGCTATGCATGAGTCGGTCTATATTTTGCATCACCTTACAACAGAGTAGGGCATTATTTGCTATTGCTAACGGGGCGATGCTTATATAATAAACAGCATGGGTTCAGGTTTTATTATGAGTACAGTTTTGATGGTTTTGAAACGCTATTTCTCAATATTTTTCAGTCTATTAGCGCTGACTTTTTACAGTCATTCTATTAGCGCGGGTTATTACGTGTATCAAATGCCGGATGGCAGCCGGGTCGTTACCGACCGACCTCAGCATAACCGGACTGCAAAATTAGTCCACAAAAGCCGGAAAATTGGCGGATTAGGCCAGTCTGCGGCAAATACCGTGGTTATCGAGCTGGCGGATGGAACAGATAAATTTGACGATTTAATTAATATTGTATCGGCGAAGCATGGTATGGATCCGGCGCTGATTAAGGCGGTAGTGCACGCTGAATCCTATTTCAACCCGAATGCCACTTCACGGGTGGGTGCATCCGGTTTAATGCAGTTGATGCCCCGCACCGCCGAAATATATGGGGTGTTTGATTTATACAGCCCGATGAAGAATTTAGATGCCGGTGTTCGCCACTTGCGCTATTTACTGCGTCGTTATAAGAACCGTTTAAGTTATGCGTTAGCCGCTTACAATGCTGGCGAAAAAGCGGTGCGGTTTTATAATGGCATTCCACCTTACCGTGAAACGCAGCAGTATGTTCGAAAAGTTATTCACTATCAGTCGTATTACCAGAGCCAATACCGATTATAGGCTTCTGCTAAAGCCTTGCCGTTCCGGGTGATTAAATTTAAATATCTGCTTTAAATGTATCGGTGGACGGGTATGATAATACAATGACGTACTTTGCCACTGAACATAGCGGATGATTATCCACGTTGATATGGATGCCTTTTACGCTTCGGTTGAAATAAGAGAACAGCCGGAACTGGCATCTTGTCCGGTTGTGGTCGGTGGTCGTGAAGGCCGGGGTGTGGTCGCAGCAGCGAATTACAATGCACGAAAATTCGGGGTGCGTAGCGCCATGCCTATAGCTGAGGCTAAACGACGCTGTAAAAACCTTGTCTGTCTGCCAGTGCGTATGCCTTTGTATGTGGAAGCCTCTCAAAAAATTAACCAGGTCTTTTACCGTTATACGCCCGAGATAGAACCATTATCACTTGATGAAGCATTTCTGGATGTAACCGCAAGTGAACATTTATTTAAAAGTGCAGAAAATATCGGGCGGATGATTAAGCGCGATATATTAAATGAAACAAAACTGGTTTGCTCGGTAGGGATTGCCAATAATAAATACGTTGCCAAAATCGCATCGGACATTAATAAACCCGATGGTTTTGTTTATATCAGTAAAGGCAAGCAGCAGCAGTTTCTGGATCCGTTACCGGTGAGTCGGTTATGGGGGGCCGGTAAGGTCACACAAAATAAATTCAGTCAGTATGGAATACAAACCATTGCCGATGTGCGCCGACAATCTGCAGTATTTATGCAATCGGTTTTTGGAAATCTCGGGCAGCATTTTCTGGAACTGGCTAATGGACGGGATGGTCGTCGGGTGAGTTCGGAACGAAAAACAAAATCTATTTCACATGAAACAACCTTCGAATATGACGTTGATAATATGCTTGTACTGCGAGCCTACCTTGCTGACCTTTGCGAACAGGTTGCCGCAAGGTTGAGAATAAAAAAATACCTGGCGAAAACCGTTAACATCAAACTGCGTTACCCTGACTTTAAAACCATTACCCGTGCAGTGAGTCTGGATAGCCCGGATAATAATACCGATATTTTAATGGAGCGAGCCGTTGCTTTATTTAGCAAGGCGATGCAGCAGAATAAATCGGCCATCCGCTTAATTGGTGTTGGGGCTTCAGGGTTGGTTAATATCAATCAACGAGCAGAAGAGGATGAGCTTGCATTCTCATTTCAACAGGAAAAACAGACAGACATGTTTGAAGTGCAAAACAACAATACCATATTAAAGAAACAAAAAAATATTGATAAAATTGCTGATGAGGTAAATCAGCGGTTTGGTAAAAAAACACTGCGGCGTGGCCGTAGTTACCATAAGTAACAATTGTTTGTGCAGCAATCTGGAACAGCATTAGTGTGGACGTTATCAATAAATTTTTAATGGAGAGAAAATTGAATCCGAAAACAGAGCAAGTAGTACCGAATATAATTTATCTTAAAGATTATAAAGCACCGGATTATCTTATTGAAAAGGTAAAAATGGTTTTTGAGCTGGATGCAAAAAACACGCGGGTCACTTCAACCTTGCAGGTTAAAAGAAATAAGGGGGTCACTGAGTCCACACCTTTTATTTTAAACGGCCAGTCACTTGAGCTGTTGAGTGTCTGTTTAGACGAGAAGTTATTAACAGATTCAGATTATGAGTTAACAGATGAATATTTAACTATTTCCAATCCGCCAGAATCATTCACAATTAAAACAGAAGTAACCCATTCACCAGAGAAAAATACAGCACTGGAAGGTTTGTATGCATCTAGTGGCATGCTATGCACACAATGTGAAGCAGAGGGTTTTCGACGTATCAGTTACTTTCCTGATCGCCCCGATGTGATGTCAGAATTTACTGTAACCTTGATAGCCAACAAGAAAAAATATCCAGTGCTGTTATCCAATGGTAATCTGGTTGATAGTGGAGAAAAAGAAAATGGGCAGCATTGGGCTAAATGGCATGACCCAGGTTTAAAGCCCTGCTATTTATTTGCGCTGGTTGCCGGGCAGTTAGTTTATGCGCAGGGTTCATTTACCACACAGTCGGGCAGGGAAGTTGACTTGCGGGTTTATGTTGAAAAAGAAAACAGCCATAAAACTGACTTTGCTCTGGCTTGTTTAAAACAGTCCATGTTATGGGACGAGCAAACCTATGGTCGCGAATACGATCTGGATATATTTATGATTGTTGCAGTTAACGATTTTAATATGGGTGCAATGGAAAACAAGGGGCTGAATATTTTTAATTCATCCTGCGTATTGGCTAGTCCGGAAACGGCAACCGATGCAGACTTTTATAATATTCAAAGTATTATTGGCCATGAATATTTTCATAACTGGTCAGGTAATCGGGTTACCTGCCGGGACTGGTTCCAGTTAAGTTTAAAAGAAGGCTTTACGGTTTTCAGGGATCAGGAATTTTCTGCTGACTTGAATTCGCGTGCAGTTAAGCGCATTGACGATGTGAATGTTCTGCGTAACCACCAGTTTTCTCAAGATGCCGGGCCATTAGCACACCCTGTTCGGCCAGACCAATATATTGAAATAAGCAACTTCTATACAGTAACCGTTTATAATAAAGGTGCCGAAGTAGTACGTATGCTACATAACCTGGTGGGGGGTGAAGGTTTTAGAAAAGGCACCGATTTGTATTTTTCACGGCATGATGGGCAAGCGGTTACAACGGAAGATTTTGTAAAGGCCATGGAAGATGCCAATCAACGTGATTTTACCCAGTTCCAGAACTGGTATAATCAGTCAGGAACCCCCGTACTGACCTTTACCGATAATTATAATGCACAACAACAAATCTACACACTTCACGTGAAACAGTCCTTTGGAAAATTAGCTGAACAGGCTAATAACAAGGCATTCCATATTCCTGTTGAAGTGGGTTTGTTAAGTTCGGATGGCAGCGATATGTTGCTTAATATAAAGGAAAGTTCGGTTTCTAATGTAACGACTACGGTATTGGAAGTAACCGAGCTGGAGCAGTCTTTTATTTTTACCGGTATAAAAGAAAAACCACTGCCATCATTGTTGCGTGGTTTTTCTGCGCCAGTAAAAATAGAATATACGTACAGCAATAAGCAACTGGCTTTTTTAATGGCTAAAGATAGCGACGAATTTAATCGCTGGAATGCGTCGCAGCAATTGTCGATTAACTTAATTCTGTTACTTGTTGACGATATAAAAAATAATAAACCACTGCTGGTTGATGAGTTTATTACCAATGCTTTCAGGTCTGTACTAGAAGATAAGTCAATGGATAAAGCATTGGCAGCACAACTATTAACACTGCCATCAGAGAGTTATCTGGCTGATCAGAGTGAGGTTGTGGATGTTGATGCTATTCATCAAGCAAGAAAATTCTTACGCAAACAAATTGCAATAATATTGGAAACAGAACTGGAGGCCTGTTATCACCGCAACGTGATACATGACGATTATGTATTCAATGCCGAAGCAATGGCGCAGCGCAGCCTGAAAAACCTGTGTTTATCTTATCTGGCTGAACAGGAAACTGAAAAACATTTACAGGCCTGCTACCAACAATTTCAGACAGCAAATAATATGACTGACCAACTGGCGGCAATAAGTATACTGGTAAATCATGAATGTGAATATCGCCAGCTTGCGTTGGATCTATTCTATAAACAATGGCAGTCAGATAATCAGGTGGTTGAAAAATGGCTGGCAATACAGGCCTCAGCCGATGTTCCTGGTGCACTGGATAAAGTTAAACAGTTAATGCAACATCCAGCCTTTTCCATGAGCAACCCCAATAAAGTACGTTCAGTTATTGGCCGCTTTTGTGCGGGCAATACAATGGCTTTCCATGCCGCTAATGGAGAAGGCTATGCTTTTTTAACTGATCAGGTTTTAATACTGGATAAAACTAATCCGCAAATCGCTGCAAGGTTATTACAAATAATGATTCGCTGGCAACGCTATGATGAAAAACGTCAGGCCTTGATGAAGCAACAGTTTAATCGAATATTGGAAACAAAACCCTTGTCAAAAGATGTTTTTGAGATTGCATCGAAAGCTATTCAATAGACTTATTCTTTTGGTTTTGAAATAACAACACAGTTACGTCCTTTTTGTTTGGCAGCATAAAGTGCTTTATCCGCTTTCTTAAGAGTATCAAAAGGGGTTTTATGTTGTTCATGGTGTTCGGCCAGACCAATGCTGACGGTATAGCGTAAGTTTTTTTTGGCAGATTTTTTGCGCTTGCTTCGAGTGTGTTTCTGATGTTTAGCTGAACGTTTGGGACGGTCGCTAGTATTTCTGATACTAAAAGAATCTTTTTCTATTTGTTTACGTAGTTGATTTGCATATTCAGCAGCCTCAGTTGCTGATTTTCCATTGTAGACTAAAGTAAATTCCTCACCACCATAGCGGTAGGCTTTGGCACCACCGGGAGCGGTGCGTAAATGTCCGGCGAGTTTTCGCAGTACTTGATCACCGACATCGTGGCCATAAGTGTCGTTTACTTTTTTAAAATGATCAACATCGAACATTGCCAGGGTATAATTGGGACCCAGTGACATTAAATATTGTTTAAGTGCGCGCCTTGATGCCAGGCCAGTGAGTTCGTCATGGTAAGCCAGAGTGTAGGAGTTTAAAATAATACTGGTAATTAAAACACTGCCAACGATAGTGTAAAACAGAATAAAGGCATCGGGATTATCAACATTCAGAAACGATAAGAATAAAAATATTAAGCTGCCAAAGAAACCACCGAGCCGAACAGAGGGTTGATGGATAATAAGGGATGCCAGTACCAGCAAGCTAAATTCAAAGCTGATGATACTTATTTGAGGTATGTAGACTGCGCGGTGGTTAAGAATACTCAAGTACTCGGCATTGAAGATAGTTGAAATCGAGTCAACAGGAAAACGCAGTAGCAGGGCAACAAGAGCAATTTGTGCAACAACAATAGCCAGTTGTTTTTGCCCATAACGGCTGAGTATGCCGCGTTCTTTGGTAAATGAAAATATAACAAAATTCAGTGGCAGTAAAAAAGTGACATAGTTTGTTAATTGCTCACGTTGCGTGATATCGAGCAGTGAATTTGATTTAAACATAAGTTGGTTGATAACCCAGTAGGATATGCACAATAAAACCAGAATCATAAATTCCCGGTTATTGTTAAAAATAAATGCAAGTACTAACGCAGCAATAAAAATAACATAGGGGAGTAAGGGTAAAGCGAAGAATATGGGCTGGGTGATATGGGTTATTTCAGAAATAAAACTAACGATGATAATCGTAATAAGTGTGGGCGTGCTGAGTAAATAAATGGAACGACGTAAATCCAAAGTATTTTACCTTTAGTAAAATGACCGAGATTTTCCGAAACTAAAGTTGTTTAAGAGTAAAAATTAAAGTGTCTTATAACGTTTTGGAAAAATCAATCATACGTTTAACAGATTGATAAGCCCTTACACGAAGTTGTTCATTGACGTTGATTTCATTGCAACCCTGCTCAAGGGTTGTGGCAATATTTTCCAGACCGTTCATTGCCATCCAGCCACAGTGAGCGCAACTGCTACAGCTTGCGCCGATACCACCAGTGGGGGCTTCGATGAGTTTTTTATCGGGGGCAACCTGTCGCATTTTATAAAAAATACCATTGTCAGTTGCTACAATAAATTCATTCGCCCTGGAATGGTCTACTGCATTAATCAGTGCGGTAGTGGAACCCACAACATCGGCCTGTGCAATGACTTCATCCGGTGATTCAGGATGAACTAACACAGCCGCTTGCGGATGTTTTTGTCGCAACTTCTCAAGCTCTCTGGATTTAAACTCATCATGCACTATACAAAAGCCTTGCCATATCAACATGTCTGCACCGGTGACTTTCTGGATGTAATTTCCCAGATATTTATCGGGGGCCCAGAGAATTTTTTCACCACGTTCGTGTAGGTGCTTTACTATTTTAGTACCTATACTGGATGTAACGACCCAATCTGCGCGTGCTTTAACTTCGGCGCTGGTATTTGCGTAGACCACCACAGTTCTATCGGGATGTTCGTCACAAAACGGTACAAAGGTGTCGGCTGGACAGGATAAATCGAGGGAACATTCCGCTTCCAGTGTTGGCATAAGAATGCGTTTTTCGGGGCTAAGGATTTTGGCAGTTTCTCCCATAAAGCGCACTCCGGCCACAATCAGTGTTGAAGCGGGGTGTTCACTGCCAAATTTAGCCATATCGAGTGAGTCGGAGACATAACCGCCAGTAGCCTCTGCCAGTTCTTGTAAATCGTCATGGGTGTAATAATGGGCAACCAGTACTGCATCTTGCTGTTTGAGCAATTTTTTGATGTGCGCTATCAGTTCACGCTTTCGCTGACTGGAAATAGGTCTGGCTGCCTGGGCATTGTGATTAAGGCCTCGAATATAGTTTTCATCGACGCAAGGGAAATCTTCAATGGCTGTTGTTTGCTTAATCATCTGCTCTATTTTAACGGCATCAATTTAAAGATATTAATTAGAGTGCCATACAAAAGTGGCTATATCTATATTATATAAGGAATAGGTGGGGCTATTTTGCCCTGATTTCAATAAGTTGGCTAATATTTGTTCATTTTTAGTGGTTTAGTCAATATATAAATACTATACCAGTGTTTTTCTTTTCAAATTAATGAGTTATGCTATATATGTATCAATTTACTTTAATATAACGATGACACTGCACAAAATTATAGACAAAATCTGCAAATGCTTTCGGTTGGCCGAGTCAGCTAATCCGAATGAAGCGGCGGCTGCATTGCGCCAGGCTGTTGGTTTAATGCAAAAGTATGATATCAGCGAGGAACAGGTTGATTCATATGAGCTTAGCGTGAACCAGATGAATGAAAGCGCAGTGACCAGTTGCAGCACCGTAAAGCCAGCTTACTGGATTCTGGCTCTGTCTAATCTGGTGGCCGAGGCGTTTGACTGTCGGGTTTATATCGCTCGTAAGCATCAAAGCAAGCCAGAATTTATATTTATTGGTGCGGATAATCGCCCGGAAATTGCTGGTTACCTCTATACTATTTTATATCGGAGTTTAGGGCGTGCACGTGCCGACTTTATGCGTGGGCTTGATTTGCAGGCAGAATTAAAGAACATGGCAAAAGAGCGCCGCCGTCGTGCCAATGTTTTTGCACAGGCATGGTTGTTTCGTGTTTCAACTAAAGTGAATATGTTTAAAGATAATAAAAAGATGAATAACAAGGTCAGCCAGCCGGTTGATGACTATGTTCACCAAAAATACGGGCATACGGCAGATTATATGCGTGAGCCAGTTGAAACAAAAATGCCGGATTATGATGATATTATTATTGGTATGCGAGCGGCTGAAGATGTTTACTTATTGCGTCCGTTAAAAAATGCTGGCAAGCCGCTATTGATCGCATCTGCAGTTTAAACTGGTTTTTACAGGGTAGTGGGGATAATGTTTTTACATTTAAAGTACAATCAAAATAATATGACTGATTTTATCTTTTGGGGTTGATAAGAAATGTCGGCGACACTACGTTATCTTCATACAGGTCGATTAAAAGGCGTGACGTGTAAAACCGTTACCACGATTGGTCGTGATGTGCATAACGATATTCCTATTGATGACCTTACCGTTTCCCGAAACCATGCCATGGTTCGACGGATTGGGCATGACGATTATTATTTAATTGATAGTGGCAGTGCGAATGGCAGCTTTTTAAATGGCAACCGGATTGCGATGCCAAGTTTGCTTAAAAACAGTGACCAGATAAAAATTGGTGGTCTGGAAATCAGTTTCATTCAGGAGCAGAAAAGCATTTCCGGGAATGATACCCAATCGATGCTGGAAACGGTGATTTCCGAAACACCTGAAATTAACGAGATAACGATTCTGGTTGCCGATATTCGTGGTTTTACTACTTTATCCGAGCGTGTTGATATTCGTACTTTAACAAAAATGATGAATGCCTGGTTTGGTCAGGTGAGTGACATTATTGTAAAAAATGGCGGGCTGGTTGATAAATTTATTGGTGACTGTGTTTTTGCACGTTGGCAAGCAGGTGCGGAAGATAAGCAAACTATTTATCGCATTTTAAATGCAGCGGTTGCGATTAATAAAGTGACGACAAGTATTAGTCAGGATTTCCCTGCGGTAACTGAGAATATAAAAATAGGCGTAGGCATTAATACGGGTGCTGCTTCTATATCGGCTGGGCAGGATAATTCAGCAATTGGTGATGCCGTTAACCTTGCTTTCAGGCTGGAAAGTGCCACCAAGGTTATTGGTAAAGATCTGGTAATGAGTGAATGTGCTTATAAAGATTTGCCAAAAAAATACTGGAGTACTTCTGAACTACATATTCGGGTAAAAGGAAAGCGTGACCCGATTCGAATTGTTGCCCTTGATTTTAGTGAGGTTGAAAACATTATTAATGATGCCTAATTTTTAAAAGATGTTTTTTCACTTAAAAATAACTGGATTTCCTCCAGATTATTTTCCATCCGTAGTTTTATTTTGCTGGTAATAAAACCAGCTTGTTCAATATCTGCTGCATCAGGTGGTGCCTGTGTTGAATCCTTTAATACCCCCAATGCATGCTGAACGGTTAATATCTCATCATCGGGCACAAATTGCCCTAAAAACATATAAGCACTGGTTAAACTGTTTTTAATTTCCTGATTATCGTCATCAAGTACGTTGAGCATGCAATAAATGGAATCCTTGATTTCTGTAATGGTAAAAGGAAGCTTTGATAATGGCAGGCCGTAAAAAGAAGGTTCCATTGTCGCTAGTAGCCGGCCATATGCGCTAATGACTTTTTCAGCGGACTCTAATTGTTGTTGTGAAACCTGCATTGCGTTACCATATTGGGCTATATACAAATATCATAATAACGCATTCTTTAATGATATTCACTTGGCATAATATATTTATTCTTTTTATGGAGAAGGCTCAGTATGGGGCTGTTTGAGCAAATTTCGGTTAATACCATTGTTAGCAAACCAATGAATGTAACTATTATTGTTAGCGCTGTTCTGCTGTTTGCTTTTTTTGTTAGTTTAAGGCCAGCATTTAAAAAATATTTAAAAGAAAGAAGGGTTAACAAGTCCGTTCAGCAGCTTGGTAGCCAGTTTTTAAAGCAGGT
>VAPM010655648.1_pt1 | contig 13826 bp, 14 predicted proteins | sample 3395091 | NCBI WGS metagenome assembly VAPM01 (sample SAMN08290445, study PRJNA428436) | hydrothermal vent metagenome | isolation source: Deep-sea hydrothermal vent chimney 3 | place: Pacific Ocean: Juan De Fuca Ridge | reverse complement strand
TTTTCTGGAGTCATTGGGCAAGAATATGAAATGTTAAAGCTTATTTGTCCATTAGCGACTGAAATGAGTCGTTTAGTGGGAATAGCTGTCAACAAATATGCTGGGTTAAATCCTGATCCACTTAATATAATTGAGTTAGGTGGGGGTACTGGAATTACTACACTTGCTATATTGCTAGCAGATAAAAACCTCTCTATTCTGAGTGTTGATAATGAACCTACCATGCAATCTCAGGCACAAGCGAGTTTGGAGCAATGGGTTAAACAAGGACGCTTAAAATTTTCTGCGGATGATGCACTTACGGCATTAAAAGCAATTAAATCAAAAAGTGTTGATATGCTGGTATCGGCTTATACCTTGCATAACTTTCAGCAGGATTATAGACAACAAGTGCATCAAGAAATTTATCGAGTTTTAAAACCAGGAGGTCAGTTTGTTAATGGTGATCGTTATGGTTTGGATGATATTTTTAAACATACTCAGACAGTACAGCATGAAATAGCGGCTTACTTTAAAGTACTGACCCAGTTAAATAAATTGGATATTTTAGAACACTGGATTATTCATTTATTCAATGATGAATCTGAAAACCATGTTATGAGAGAATCTATAACTCTGCAACAATTGAAAGCGGTAGGGTTTACTCATATAACTTTAACGAACCGCTTGGAAGTAAATGCTTTAGTAACTGCTATGAAAGAAAATTTATAGATTTATACCCTAAATTAGGGGTATAAACTCTTATTCTATAGTGTTTATTAGCTATGTAGATAATGACCTGACATATTTTAAAAAATAAAATAGTCTTCCATTAATACATTAAGTTCTTTACTGAGACCTTCTTCTGTTTCTATAACAGATAACTGAAGGTAGAGCTTGTTAGCTATTTGCTCGAATAATTGAACAAGTTCCGGGTCAAAGTGAGACCCTGCACTTTTTTTAATGAGTTGGATGGATTCAGGATATGAAAATGCTTCTTTATAAGGGCGTCTTGAGGTTAATGCATCAAATACATCTACAATGGCGAAAATTCTAGCATTAAGTGGGATTTGTTTTCCTGCAAGGTGACCAAAATAGCCCGAACCATCAAATTTTTCATGATGAAATTTTACTACATCTACAGCATCAATTAACCATTCACTGTGTTTAATAATATCAACACCATAAATAACATGCCGTTGCATTTCTTTAAATTCCTTATCACTAAGTTTGCCAGGTTTTAATAGAATTGAGTCACTAATACCAATTTTTCCGACATCATGTAAAAAAGCACCCTTGATAAGTGCTCTAATTTGCGGTTTATTGAGTTCAAGTGCTTGAGCAAGGCAAATCGCATAAATGGTCACCCTATAATTATGTGCATTAGTATCGCTATCGCGTTTAGCGATTGCACTACCTAATACTTTAAGCAGGGTGATGTTTGCATGCGACAAATCATTAGTGCTTTTAAGTAAGTTTTTATTTAGACTGATAATGACGGGATAAAGCACCAGTGTGGTAAAAATAATGGTCGCAAGATATTGAGCCAACACAAAAACAGCATCATATATCATGGTGTTGATTTCTGTTGAAGAAACCCTATAAATACCTTTTAAAAACCCATTATTCAGCTTGCTTTCATGTTCTGTAAAGGGTATTTCAACCTCCATATACAGTTCATTTTTAAAGGCATTATGAGCAAAAAAAGTTTTGTAAAAAACATTATTATCCATTTGTAACTTATGATTTTTGCTAATGAGTTCATTTTTGATTTCATCAACATTAACCGTTCCTAATGATAATAGTAAATCATGTTTTTCATTATAAAATTCGAGGATTATAAAGTGGCTATTTTTGAGTTTATCTTTTATTTCTTGTTGAAATATTTGGAAGGTATTGGTGTTTTGATCCTGTGTGTATTGATTATAAAAATCGACATATTGTTTTGATTCTTCATAGGCCAGGTGAACAACATTTTTCTCCATACGTTCCAGTTCAATATAAAGTATTATTATAGACACCACCATTGCTATAACAGCACTTGCTATCAGTAATCTTTTAATGACAATTGTATAAATATTAGCTTTCAATTTTAATATGATTTAGGGGGTCTGGTGATAAGAAGAAGGTGTTATTTTATTTTAGCTATTTCTTGCTCCCACCACCGTCTTTCGGTGGTGGGAACGTACATCACTTTTGCCTGGCAGGGAGGGTATGCATTTCCACGCAGGAACGAGAGAATCAGGTACTCTTTTCTTTTTTAGCTGGTTTATCATCAGAATCACAGCATTTGATCTGTGGCCATAAATTTCCCATGGCAAGAAAAGTGAAAGACCCCGACCAGGCAATCAGTAAAAGGCCATTAAGTGTTTCAATGCCTGTCAGAAACCGGATATGCCCCACTGGATACACATCACCTATCCCTAGAGATGTCAAAATAACACTTGAGTAATATAAATACTCCATTGGATTATTTACTTCGATTCCTTCAAGAGTACCCATCTCGAAAAACTCTATGGAACAAGCAAATATGGTCGCATAAAACTAATTTCTATAATATGAGTGAAGAACAATACCAATATGATGATTAATACACGGTTTTGATCAGAAATAAAAAGGCGAGGTGTGTAATTTGACAGCCACAGCAACACCTTGAAATGAAAAAGAAATGTCAGAATAACCAATAAGAGGGCTAAAAAAATGACCAGGATCATAATGGCTACCTTTTGTATTTTAAAAATGTAGGGTGTGTTGAGGTACGAGGTTAATAAGTCAACACACCCTACAGATTATAGTTTTGGGCATTATTCAGCAATCGTTACGTTTTTTACAGAGATAAGTTACGCAACCTTAAGGCATTACTGATAACTGAAACCGAACTGAAACTCATCGCTGCCGCAGCAATCATGGGGGATAATAAAATACCAAAGAAAGGGTAGAGTACTCCGGCTGCTACTGGCACACCTAGCGTGTTATAGATAAAGGCAAAAAACAGGTTCTGACGAATATTTTTCATCGTTGACTGGCTTAAGTGATGTGCTTTTGAAATGCCTAACAAATCACCTTTAACTAACGTAACACCGGCACTTTCCATTGCAATATCGGTGCCTGTACCCATGGCAATACCAATATTGGCTTGCGCTAATGCAGGGGCATCATTAATGCCATCACCTGCCATTGCTACAATATGCCCGTCTTGTTGTAAATTTTTGACGACTTCTGCTTTTTGTTCCGGCAATACATCAGCATAGACTTGGTCAATACCGAGACTTTGGGCAACGGCTTGTGCAGTAACCTTATTATCACCTGTTAACATAACAACTTTGATCCCTCTTTTATGTAGCTGTTGCAATGCTTTAGTACTATTTTTCTTGACTGGGTCAGCAACGCTAATTAAACCAGCAGCTTTGTTATCAACGCTAATCAGCATAACGGTTTGTCCTTGTTGCCGTAAAGCATCAACACGTTCAGTTAATAGTTCGGTATCAATATTTAATTCTGTCATTAATGTTGCATTACCCAAGGCAACTTGGTGGCCCTTAACGAGTCCTGTTACGCCTCGACCCGTGAGAGAATTAAAGTTGTCTACATGCATCAGGGATAAGCCTTTTTCTTCAACCCCTGTAACAATTGCAGTAGCCAGTGGATGCTCACTTATTTGCTCCAGGCTGGCGGCAAAGCGTAAAATATCCTGCTCTACAAAATCATTAATGGTATACACGGAGGTTAACTTTGGTTTACCTTCTGTTAATGTTCCAGTCTTATCAACCACCAGAGTATCGACCTTTTCCATGATTTCCAATGCTTCTGCATTTTTAATCAATATACCGGCACTGGCTCCTCTTCCTGTACCTACCATGATAGACATAGGCGTTGCTAAACCTAATGCACAGGGACAAGCAATAATTAATACAGCAACTGCATTAACCATAGCATGTGCCAGACGTGGCTCTGGCCCCCATATCCACCAAACAAATAGGGTGGCTATAGCCATTAATAACACAGCAGGAACAAAATATCCGGCCACGGTATCAGCTATTTTTTGTATGGGTGCTCGGCTGCGTTGTGCTTGACTCACCATATGTACAATTTGAGAAAGCAGTGTTTCACTACCCACACGTTCGGCACGCATTAACAAACTGCCGGTGCCATTGATCGTTGCGCCAATCAAAGGCATCTCAACAAATTTTTCTACCGGAATAGGTTCACCAGTCACCATGGATTCATCAATAGAACTTTTACCTTCTATCACCACTCCATCAACGGGGACTTTTTCGCCAGGGCGTACTCGCAATATATCACCTGGCTTAACATTCTCCAGTGGAATATCGTCTTCACTGCCATCGTCATAGTGTACTCGGGCTGTTTTAGGTGCCAGGCCAAGTAATAACTTGATAGCATCACTGGTCTGGCTTCTTGCTCGTAGCTCCAGAACTTGCCCTAATAGAACCAATGCAGTAATGACCGCAGCCGCTTCAAAATAAACAGCAACAGCACCGCTGTCATCCTGCATTATAGGGGGGAATAGTTGCGGTAAAAATGTTGCGACAACACTGTAAACCCAGGCAACACCGATTCCTATGGATACCAAAGTAAACATATTCAAGCTACGATGAATAATAGAAGCCCAACCACGTTGAAAAAAGGGTAAACCACACCAAAGTACCACCGGTGTCGCCAAGGCAAATTCAAACCATTGTATTTGCTGTAAGGAGATGGCTTTCGGTATCAAATCTGGAGACAAATCATTGATCATGGAAATAACGAATACGGGAACCGCCAGAACAAGACTGATCCAAAAACGACGATTCATATTGATCAATTCAGGATTTTCAGAATCAGCCGTTGCAACTTGTGGCTCTAAAGCCATACCACATTTGGGGCAATCACCTGGTTCGTTACGAACTACCTCAGGGTGCATGGGGCAACTATATTCGGTTTGAGTTGAGGAATTTAATGAATAGTTAGTGGGCTCTAGAGTCATACCACATTTTGGACAGTTCCCTGGCTGGTCTTGCAGAATTTCGGGGTGCATCGGGCAACTATAGCGCTGTGTATGTTCTGACTTGTTTTGAGAAGATGTTTTTTTGTGCTGATGATGGCAGTGGTGCGAGTCCATAATGTACTCCAATTGATTTTCTTAAATGCACTAAGGGAGATGGAAAAAATAATCATCATCTAATCTTGCCCAATATAGGGGCGATTACTTATTTCCAGCTCCCTAACAGAAGTGACTTCTGTTCAGTGTTACCTACTTTTATTTACTTTAACCTGAACTTACATTGAAGTCACGGATTCAAATTTAAATTGGAGATTTCATCTATGCTGGTAGATGCCAGCATTAAATCTTCAATCAGTGAATAAATATCTTTTTGACTCAGTGTTGTATTTTTACTAGGGAAATTTATAACTTGTGCTAAAATTTCGCCGTTTTTATTCTCATTAAATTCTATGTCTAGTTTTTCCATCCTTGTTTACCCTTAAGTCCCAGGTGACCGAATTCAAGTTAATGGCTATGTCCATTACTATTGCTTTTCGAGCTATGGTCATATGAAGACTTGCTCTCTTCTATTTTACGCACCGTGCCATCTCGTCGAATATAAAGGAAATCTCCATTTGCTAACTCCTGCATTTTACCTTTTTGTACGTCGACTGTTGCGCCTGTTTTATCTGTAATTTTTATTACTCTGCCATTATCTATAAATAAATTTGAGCCATTCATTAGTCGTAAGGGTTCGTTATGTTTTGTGGCAGTAGAGACACATGCTGAAAGTGTAGTTAGTAAGAGTGATAAAGCGATTAATTTTAGTTTCATAGATTTCATCAGATTCTGTAATTAGAAGTTGAATGGGTGAGGTTAAGTCGTCTTAAAAATATCAGCCTTGAAGAAAATGACTAGTGTTTATGGGAATGAGTCTCTGTATGTTGTAGAAGGTGAAGCTCAGATGGCGTTATAGATATTTTTTCAGAAGTATTACCTTGATCAAGTGGCTTAGCAATTGGTTCAATAACATTTAAGTCATGGGTATGCATATTTGTGTCAGATAGTTGTACTATGGGTTTGGTATAGTTGTCAGTCATTGTTTTATGCTCATGTTGATGTCCATCCTGCTGTAACGGTTTTTCACTTTCTGTCGTACCATGCTGATGCTCACTTGTACCCATAATGGATTCATTATGTTCTGCCCCATGGCTATGATTATGCCCATCTGCACCTTCTATAACGTCGGGTGATAAATTTGTTTTATGCTTATGTTGATGTCCATCCTGTTGTAACGGTTTTTCACTTTCTGTCGTACCATGCTGATGCTCGCTCTCACCTACAGTAGGTTCTGTCCCATGGCTATGATTATGTCCATCTGCACCTTCTGTAACAACGGGTAATGATTTTACTCCCAGACCGTAACGATACACGGCTTCTGCGCCTAACCATCCCGTCACCATTAACAGTCCTGCTGCAATGGTTGAAAATGTTAAAAACAAAAAGCCGGGGCGACGATCTTTTTTAGCAATAACAATAGCCCATAAACCCAATAATAAAAAAATTGAGGCTGTGGGTAATGCCCAGTTTCTATGCAAGGTCATTGCAGCATGAGAGGCTCTATCATGGGCAACACTGTTATAGGCTAGCCAACCGGCTACTGCCGTTGCTATAGCAAATAAACAACCGCTCCATAAAGACCAGTTGGCCATATTAAGCCATTGCTGTTTCCATGAATTTGTGAGTGATAAAATAGCTGATGCTAAGTAGAACAATACCGATGTAGTTAATAGCCCCACAGTAAAATGTACTAATAATGGGTGCCAGTTGGGAATTATTTCTATCATACTTTGTTTCCTGAATACTTTTATCAATATTATAAGGACAGGAAAACAACAAAAAGCGGACAAATAGATTACAATTTTGTCATTTAAGGAACGGGCGTAGGCTGATGATAGATTGAAGTTCCAGGTTTAATTAAATCCTAAATCCTTGATAAGTTATTTTGATGGAAAACGCAAAATAAAGGATGTCCCTTTGCCTGTTTGGCTATCAACGGAAACAGTACCCTGGTGTAAGTCCATTATTGATTTCACTAAAGATAAGCCCAAGCCAGTGCCTAAGGTATTTTTAACACGCGCTTTGTCTGCTCTATAAAAACGATCAAACACTTTTAAGTATTCTTTTTCGTCTATCCCGATACCATTGTCACAAACGTGTACTTCAGTAAATTGATCCACTTGCTTTGCTATTAAAATAATCACACCCTCCTTATTGGTATAACTAATTGCATTGGCAATAAGATTATTTAGAGCTCTTCGTAATAATAAGGGGTCTGCATAGACCTGGGCATGACCAACAAGTTGAATTTTGATTTTTTTATCACTAGCTAAACTGTCATAAAATGTACGAATTGTTTCCAGTTCATTTTCAAGAACAAGTATTTCACGGTGAATTTTGGTTTCTGGCGATTCTGCTCTAGAAAGAAACAGCAACTCCTCAATCATACGATTAAGTCGATTAAATTCCTCCATATTGGATTCTAGTATCTGTTGGTATCCTGAAAGTGTTCGTTGTCTGGAGAGTGCGATTTCAGTTTCCCCCATCAGATTATTAATGGGGGTTCTTAGTTCATGCGCTAAATCTGCTGAAAATTGTGACAATCTGATGAATGATTCATCTAATCTATTCAGCATTTCATCAAAAGCAGCTGCAAGTAGTACGAGTTCTTTTGGCCATTTTTCAGAAGAAATAGGTTCATGTAAATGGTTGATACTAATCGTCTGCACGGCCTGGGTAATTCGGTTTAAAGGTCTTAAGCCTTTTCTGGTAATCCAGAAACCTGCAACTGTTGAAAAACAAACACCTATGAGTAAGACTAAGCCCAGCATTTTTTGATAGTGCAACAGTAAAAATTCATCTTGGGTTACGTTAAGTGCCACTTGAACTTGCCAGTAGGTGCCAGTAATAATATTTTTAGGTAAGTATCGGGTGGTTAATAAAAATACCCTGTTATCTTCTGTTTGTATTTTTACATCGGATGTCACCCCCCAATCTCCATTAAATTGTGGAAAAACTTTTACTGGAAATAAAGAAGACATGTTTTTTGTTTCAACAACCTGTTGCTGTTGTGAATCTAACACACGAAAATAAGAATAATGGGCAGAAGAAGGGTGAAATGACGCTGTATGAGCTTCACTCGCATATTTTGATTCTTCTCTGACCAATTGTTTTAATAAGCCTTGGTCAAGCGGTGACTGCTGTAGAGCCGATTGTAATTCTACCAATTCAGAAGTCAGTAATTTCTTGTGTTCATGGTCAATATTATTGAGTAATGTCCAGTAAAGAAATCCACAAGCCAGTAACAGGCTGGTACTTGCTGTGATGACATAAAGCGTGACTAATTTACCCGCTAAAGACCAGTGCTTGGATTTTTTAGCGTTTCTCGAAAACATAGCCAACGCCTCGAACGGTGTGAATTAACTTATTTTCAAAATTGTCATCGACTTTACGCCTTAACCGCCTAACAGCGACATCAACTACATTTGTATCACTGTTAAAATTAATCTCCCAAACCTGTTCAGCAATAAAAGTACGTGATAAAACTTCGCCTTGCCTTCTGGCCATTAACAGTAATAACTGAAATTCCTTTGGGGTTAAATCCATTCGGATTCCGTTGCGCTTGACTTGATGTCGAATTGCATCAATTTCTAGGTCAACAATGCTGATAATATTTATCTCACGTACGGGGCCTCTTCGGAGAATGGAGTGAATACGTGCTAATAACTCAGAAAAAGCAAAAGGTTTTACCAAGTAATCATCTGCTCCCAGCTCCAGACCTTTTACCTTATCTTCAACGCTATCTCTTGCCGTTAATAGTAATACCGGCGTTTGTCTTTTTGCCTGCCGTAAATCCCCAAGAATAGACCAGCCATCTTTCCCTGGAAGCATCACATCCAGGATAATTAAGTCATAATAAATATGGTCGATGTTATGCTGGCCATCCATGCCATTAGTGGCAATATCAACTACAAATCCTTCCTCAGTGAGCCCTTTAGCTAAAAATAAAGCTGTTTTATGTTGATCCTCAATAATTAGTATATGCATCAAGGTTATTTATCAAAATCTTTTGCTGCTAGTTTATATAGATTAGCTAATGCAGATGTCTCATCAGCAACTTCCTTAATTTTTTGAGCAATGATTCGACAATGGCTAGCTGCCTTGCTGCGCCATGTGTTCTTTTTTGCATTTTCAGTTTGCTCATAAAATAAAGCCAGTTGTTCATGTTTACTGGAATTTGTTAAAAGCCTTTTGATTTCCTTATCATAACGAGCAGCAATTTTCTCATGATCCGCTTTGTTGTTTGCTTGTTTAACCAGATCTATCATTGGGGTTTGCAAAACACTGCCTGAACCTTTCTCTGGCATTTCAACTGCAGAGGCTACAGGGCTTAATATTACAGATAGGGTTAATACTATTTTAGATGTTAGGGAGTTCAAAATTTTTCTCCAAATAAAGAAAATAAAAAAGAGGGTTAATAACTTTTTCAAACTTGGTGTTTATATTAACTAGTATGTGTTTTTGATATATGAGCAAATGATTCTTTCGCATCAAGTTCCCGTGTACCATTGCCTGTTCGTAAATAATACCTGGATACATTTCCCATATTACTATAAACCGGCGTAACAGAAGGTTCTATAAAAATACGGCAAACATCTTTCCCTTCTATTTTATGGAAAACACAGTGTACAAGGGAGCAAACTTCACCGCCCAAGCGTACCTTTATTAAATCCATCAAAAAAAGCTCGAAGCCATCACGATTTTTATGTCGAAATGTTTGAAAGTCATTTTCCAAACCAACAACTTGACCTTCATCATTAATACCAATTAATAAATTTCCGCCTTTATGATTCATCAATCCTGCAATACTTTTTATAATGACAGATTCTAGATCTTTATTTGGTTTTTGTTGCCTAAAATCCCAGCGCATGGAGGATTTAAATTCAAGCCGTTCATTTTCATTGCTTTTAATTAAGGTAGGCAATTCTTCGGCAAGTTCTTTTTCCAGCTGATGGACTCTTTGATGTGATCGTATTAAAGATAAATGATAAATGGCGAAGATAAAACCAATGCCGCCGCCTAGTAATGCAAAAATCAGACTCATAGGGATCATTTCTTTTCGAAAAGAATCGGTAAAACGATCAACAAGAAAAGTCCAAATATCTTTATATCCACTTAATTGCAAAGTTTCATTAAACTCAAACCAATAAACAGCTTTAGTAATGGGGTGTAACAAAATAACACTAATTACTGCCCCTATTAGAATATGAAAAGTGATGATTCGTATTTTAGTAGATAAAAACATAGGGCCTTATTTAATAAAGTGATAAAACGGAAGTAAAATAATTTAATGAATGGATATTTTTTAAGGTAAGTAGTGAATTAGGCCGCTCTCGGGCATCAATTTAGAGAGTAACAAAAGTAAAGACTTACGATTTTGTTATTCAAGAGAGGCTCTACCATTAAATTAAGAAATAAGTGATATCTATGTAGGAGCGGCTTTAGCCGCGATGTCGCGGCTAAAGCCGCTCCTACATAGATAAAAAACAACAAAACTCCTTAACTTAATGAAGGTGTTTTTGAACTACAATTTCGGCAGCCTAGCACTAAGCTCCAAACTTATCAAATAGGATGTTTTCTGAGTCCACGCCAAGGTCAGATAACAAATTTTGCACAGCGGAAATCATCATTGGTGGACCACATAAATAATATTCGCAATCTTCTGGTGCGACGTGATGCTTCAGATATTTATCGTACAGAATCTGGTGAATAAAACCGGTTTCACCCTGCCAGTTATCTTCTGGCAATGGTTCGGATAAACCTATAGTCCAATCAAAATTGTCAAACTCTTGAACAAGTGAATCAAAATCCTCAATATAAAAAACCTCACCCAGACTTCTGGCACCATACCAAAAAGATATTTTACGATGACTCTGCAAGCGTTTTAATTGGTCGAAAATATGTGAACGCATAGGTGCCATACCCGAGCCACCCCCAATAAAAATCATTTCATTTTCTGTTTCACGGGCAAAAAAATCACCATAAGCCCCATATATGCCAACCTTATCTCCCGGCTTCAGGTTATAAATAAAAGAGGACACGATACCAGGAGGCAGATCCGATTGTCGGGGTGGAGGCGATGCAATACGTACATTGAGCATAATAATCTCTTTTTCATCTGGATAATTGGCCATAGAATAGGCTCGCGTAATGGTGGTGTCCGATTGCGAGTGAAATTGCCATAGCTTAAATTGATCCCAGGTTGGTCGGTATTGTTCATCAATATCGAAATCAGAATAAGAGTTTGAGTAGGGTGGTGCTTCCAGTAAAATGTATCCCCCAGCACGAAAATTAAGCTGTTTATCAACAGGCATTTGCAAAATTAATTCTTTGATAAAAGTTGCCACACACCGATTAGAGAGAACAGTACACTGCCATTTATTGACGGTCAATAAGGATGCAGGCAGTTGTATTTCCATGTTTTCTTTAACAGCAACCTGACAACCCAGTCGATAATGAGCGCGTATTTGGCTATGGCTGAGTTTTGCTTTCTCGGTAGCCAAAACACTACCGCCACCTTCAGTTACTATAACGCGACACTGTCCACAGGTACCGCAACCACCACATGCAGATGGCAAATATATATTTTTTTCAGACAGTACTTGCATTAATTTATTCCCTACCGGGACTTGTAGCGTAAGCTCGGGATTCTGGTTAATCAGAATATGAACCTGACCGCCTGCCACCAGTTTTGAACGGGCAATTAAAATGATAGATACCAGTACCAATACTATACCGGTAAATACAAATATACCTAAAATAACGACTTCCTGTTCATTCATGGCCTTGTCTCCCCAATTTATGTAAAAAAGAACCATAACCATCGCTACCTAACCAATAATGTACCAGATTGTTGACTCCGCGACTGGTTAATGTAGCACCGGAAAGCCCATCAACCTGATATATTGCTTTTGGTGAGTTTGGTACCACTTCGCCTTTAATAACCTGAATAGCGACCTTGCCATTGGCATCAAAAGCCTGTTTACCTTGCCAAAGCTTTTGCCAGTGAGGGTTGGTGATTTCACCGCCCAGCCCGGGGGTCTCTCCCTGTTGATAGAAGGTAATGCCTGCGATGGTTTTAGCATCATTTTCCAGAGCCAGAAAGCCATATAAGGTTGACCATAAGCCTTTACCATAAATGGGTAAAATAATTTTTTGTATGGTATTGCCTTTTTTAACAAAATAAATAGGCATGTATTTAGGCCGCCGCTTGATATTGGCTATATCTAACTTTGCGGGGATTTCTTTTCCATATTCTTGATCTTTAGCCAAAGCATTAAAACTTAACTTTTCAAGCTTGAATGTATTTTTATTTAGGTATGTTGCTGTTTTTAAGTTGAGCCATTGAGTTTTGATATTTTGCTGGTAAATGGTATCAATATTGGCATTTTCAGTATATAAATCAGCAACCAGTAAAATATTTCTGATTTTTCCCAGTCGTTGATTTTCTTTTTGCCTGGGGTTTAATTTTACCGCAGCGATTGATACTAAAAAGGAACCAACCAGGCAAACACCTATAACCACTTGATAGGTTTTTAAAATACTGTTGCTGCAGTTATTTTCCGGTTTGATTTCTCTATTAGTGCCGATAGTGTCAGGTCGTAAAAACCAAATTTGATATAAAGAAATCAGAATCTGTAAGCTTAACGAAAGTCCTAATAAGCCACCAGCAATAACAACTGTATAAGCATATATAGGGTCCCATTTGGTTAAAAACCAGGAGAGTATATCGGTGAATATAGCCATAAAAGGCATAACTATCAACGCATATTTAATCCAGTTGGGTAATACGGAGTGTATAAAAATATAGCCCAGAACAAATAAAACCAATCCGATGCCAAACAAATGAATATGAGAAAGCTTGACTAAAGTATGTATGGATTCACCGGTATCGACCTTGGCAACTTCTTGTATTCCAGAATAGCTGGATAAATTAGGAATATTTAGACCTGATGCAGGGGTATGGCATTGCAAGCAGGTTTTTGTGAGAATGGGGTGAATAAGTGATGAATAATCTTTTTTAGGCGCACCGTTTTTAAGCCATTCTACAATAATATGCCTATCTTCTGTCTGTCTGTATGTAGGCCGCCATCGGTCCGCGAATTGCAGCTTCCAGCCTAGAACCACTGCGGTTACCATAGTATGTATCGGCAACATCTTCGATGGACACCCCTGGTTTCCCATCATGTCCCTGGTGTGAGGTATAAAGGTAATACATTGCCATAAGATAAGCCGAACCTATTAATAGTAAATAACAGGTAAATAAAAGCTTTTCACTTAGACTGCAATCAATGAAACTCTTGGTTTGCTTTTTTTTATATGGCATTATATTTTTTGGCTTAAAGAGGGGGCTAAATTTCAGATGACACCCATTTAATGAATGTCATCTATTTCGTATAAAATGGAATTAATTAGCTGATTTCAGGTATTTTACAATTGCCCTTGCATCATCTGCTGCCAGATTTGCTCTGACACGCATATGCAAAACGGCTACTTCCCATTGAGCATCACTGTATGAATCTGGCGATCGCATATTGTGACACCGTGCACAATTATCAGCCCATAATTTAACACCTGATTTTTTAATTACTTGTGGTTGATTACTGGGTGTTGCAAAACTACTAGCACTAATCAATAAAAGTAATGCTGATAAACTTGCTTTGACAGTAAAGTTATTATTTCTAAACATAATGCCTCCTCAAAAACCGCTGGTTACTTGAAACAATAGAGCATTGTCATTTGTTGT
>VAPM010977579.1_pt1 | contig 13856 bp, 11 predicted proteins | sample 3395091 | NCBI WGS metagenome assembly VAPM01 (sample SAMN08290445, study PRJNA428436) | hydrothermal vent metagenome | isolation source: Deep-sea hydrothermal vent chimney 3 | place: Pacific Ocean: Juan De Fuca Ridge | reverse complement strand
GTTGCAGATGCTGCAGCATCTGCGGACGGCGCAAATCGATATAGCGATAGCGCAGACGATGTTCCTCGGACACATCGTCATCGTCGATCTGGAAAGGCGGGGTTTCAGAGCGGTTGAGGATTTCCAGCTGTTTGCCCAGCACCTCCACCTGACCGGTGGGCATATTGGAATTTTCGGTGCCTTTCGGTCGTCGCCGTACCTTGCCGGTCACTCTGAGAACAAATTCATTACGCACCTTCTCAGCCGTGCTGAAAACCTCAGAAATATCCGGATCATAAACAACCTGCAGCAGACCTTCCCGATCCCGCAGATCGATAAAAATCACCCCGCCGTGATCACGCCGACGATGGACCCAGCCGCAGACAGTCACTTCCTGATCAATGTGACTTTCGTCGACCCCGCCGCAATAATGGCTACGCATGTGTATTTCCCACCTAAAGAATAAAAGCGAGAATGGTAAGGGCTGACACGTCCTTGTGCAACCGGGAATAAGGCAAAAGCCGTGGATTCGCTCTGAATGGCGCCCGCCTGTGTTTTTTTAGCCTGTTAGAGTGAACATGGTGTTTGTGCCCACGCGTTTAGCCTGGCACCTCAGTCGCCGGAAGCCGCTGCTTTACTTTTTTTGCCGGACGAGGATTTGTCGGCACCTTTATCACCGGCAATATTTTTCTTTTTGCCCGTTTTGAAGTCGGTTTCATACCAACCACTCCCCTTGAGCCGGAAAGCCGGTGCCGACACCAGCTTTTTCAGTTCCGGTTTATGGCATTTGGGACAATCCACCCGCGGCGCATCACTCATTTTCTGAATCGCTTCGAGAATATGGCCACAGGCCTGGCATTCGTATTCATAAATAGGCATATTCAAGGTCACCCTATGCTAAAAATCTGACAGATAATTGCTCACTTGAATAGGGTTTCACCCCAAGAAATCAAGTCCGCTTGCGTGCGGCGCATTATAGGCGTTTAACCGACTCCTGCCAAAGCAAGCTTATTTCTTTTATTTACAAACGGTTACAATCCAAGCGCGGGATCTTCCCGATTGGCGCTGCGGCGCTCCTCCTGATGCAGACGTTTGATAGCCTGTAACAGGCGCCGGTGCCCGGAGTCGGACAGACCACTATGCAGATAGGCTTCCGCACAGTTCTTCACCTCTTCCAGAAAACCAATATGATAATGGTAATGCAGCAGGGTCTTGCCCAGATGAAAAGGATCGTTGTCCTTTTCACGCATCAGTTTTGCGCTTTCAAGCGCAGTGGCCAATTCGTCTTCAGTAGGCTTACTCATTACAGGGGTCCTCTGATGGTTGATTTAGGGAAACTCTGATTAATTCCGCCGTTCGTGGTGAGCCTGTCGAACCCTTCGACAGGCTCAGGGCGAACGGAATTAATCGGAGTTTCCTCAGATAAAAGCTTTAACCACAGAGGACACAGGGGTTCACAGAGAAGAAATTGTTTACCTAAAATACCCAAACCTCTGTGTCCCTCCGTGTCCTCTGTGGTAAAAAATAGCTCAATTAAGTGAGCCAAATTAGCTGATACTGAATCAGCATTAATGGATGATTGCCTTATATTCTTAAGTATAGGTCAGGATATCTATCTGATTGTGCTGCGCTTTCTTTAACTAAAAAGTTTCTGATTAACCTCAATTATGCCCTTCGACAAGCTCAGGGCGAACGGGTAACATCGTTTTATTGTACAAATTGCCGTTCATGCTGAGCCTGTCGAAGCACCACTCGGAAGCAGAGATTTCTTGAATTTAGCCATGCCAACCAGAAAATCAAACGATAGCCGCAAAGCCCCTCTGAAACTGCGCCGTGTCGCCATCGACACCTATCACGAAAATGTCGCTTTTCTTAATCGCAATTGCGAGCTGTACCGAGCAGAAGGCTTTCAGGCTCTGAGTAAGATCGAGATCAGCAGCAACGGTAATCGCATCTACGCCGTGCTCAATGTCGTCGATGACGATGCTATCGTCGGCCCAGGCGAACTGGGCCTGTCGGAACAGGCCTTTACCCAGTTCGAACAGGAAGAAGGCCAGCTCACCTGTGTCGCCCACACCGAACCGCCGCATTCGATGGATGCAGTACGGCGCAAAATCGCCGGTGGCCGCCTGCAAATCGACGAGTTTCGCGCCATTACCCGTGATATCGTGGAAAATCGCTACTCACGCACGGAAATGGCCGCCTTTCTGGTAGCCTCGGTGCAAAACGGCCTGGATCGGGAGGAAATCCTGTCCCTGACCCGGGCCATGACCGAAACCGGCGAACGCCTGCACTGGGACGCCACGCTGGTAGCGGACAAACACTGCATCGGCGGCATTCCCGGCAACCGCACCACCATGCTGGTGGTACCCATCGTCGCCGCCCACGGCCTGCTGATTCCAAAAACTTCCAGCCGCGCCATCACCTCACCGGCCGGTACCGCTGATACCATGAGCGTGCTGGCCCAGGTGGATCTGGGTCCCGAAAAAATGCACGAGGTAGTGCGCCAGACCGGCGCCTGTCTGACCTGGGGCGGCAACGCGCATCTGGCCCCGGCAGACGATATTCTGATTTCGGTAGAACGCCCCCTGGGCATCGACTCGGAAGGCCAGATGATCGCGTCCATTCTGTCGAAAAAACTGGCCGCCGGTGCCAGCCACCTGCTAATCGATATTCCCGTCGGTCCCACCGCCAAGGTCCGCCACATGAATCAGGCCCTGCGCCTGCGCAAACTGTTCGAGTTCATCGGCGACCGTCTCGGTCTGCACCTGGAGGTGGTGATCAGTAACGGCAGCCAGCCCATCGGTCGCGGCATTGGCCCGGCACTGGAAGCACGGGATGTGATGCAGGTATTGAAAAATGCCCCCCACGCACCGGATGATCTACGTGAAAAGGCGCTTTATCTGGCCGGGCGCATTCTTGAGTTTGATCCTGACGTCAGGGGCGGACAGGGATTTCACCTCGCTCGTGACATCCTCGAAAGCGGCCGCGCGCTAAAGAAAATGGAGGCCATCATCGCGGCCCAGGGAGCAGTCAGAAGCGTCCCCTTTACCGCCCCTCTGACGGTAGATATCTGCGCCGCAGAAAAAGGCGTGGTGATCGCCATCGACAACTATCAACTGGCCCGTATCACCCGCCTCGCCGGCGCCCCAATGGATCTCAATGCCGGCGTCGATCTATACAAAAAACTCGGTGACGAAGTGGAACAGGGCGAACCCCTGTATCGCATCCAGGCTGAATTTCCGGCTGACTTCAACTTTGCCCGCAGCCGCGCAGAAACTAACAGCGGCTACCGTATCGGCAAAACCACCGAGGTCAGCAAAAATTATATGGAATTCTAATGCTGATCCTGAGCTTCCCCGAATCCCGCTCCCAGGCCCGGCAACTTGCTGAAGCGCTGAGCGCCGACTGCAAGAAGGTGGAGATTCATCATTTTCCAGATGGTGAAAGCCGACTGGTGCTACCAGTGGATCTACCTGAACAGGTCATTTTCCACCGCAGCCTGGATCATCCCAACGACAAACTGGTGGAACTGCTGCTGGCGGCGGACAGCGCACGCGAACAGGGCGTTAAGCAGCTAACCCTGGTGGCGCCCTACCTGTGCTATATGCGTCAGGACAAAGCCTTTCATCCTGGAGAAGTGGTTAGCCAGAAAATTATCGGTCGTTTTCTTGCCGGCCGCTTCGATCAGGTGTTGACGGTCGATACCCACCTGCACCGAATCCAGAACCTGGAAGAAGCCGTCCCCGCCCGCCATGCCCAAAACCTTACCGCGACAAAAGCAATGGGCCAATTTCTCAGCTGGCAAAACCTGCAACCACTGTTGCTCGGTCCGGATCAGGAGTCCCGCCAATGGGTCGCGGCTATCGCCGACATTGCACAACTTGACTATGTGGTCGCCGACAAAACCCGTCTCGGCGATCGGGATGTGCGTATCACCCTGCCCGAAGCCGAATATAAAAACCGGGACATCGTTATTGTGGATGACGTCATCAGCAGCGGCTACACTGTGGCCGTAGCGACAACACAACTACGGGAAAAAGGCGTCCGCGAGGTACACTGCCTGGTCACCCATGCACTGTTTGCCGAAAACGCCGTAGAAAAACTCAGGGCGGCAGGTATCAGGCAGATCTGGAGCAGCGACAGCATTACCCACAACAGCAACGTCATTCCGCTCGCACCGCTGCTCGCCGAGGCGTTGAAAAGCCAATGAAAACCCCTGAAAAATCCAACGCAAAGATGCGAAGGCGCAAAGGACGCAAAGTTTTTTGTCTATGGCACGTTACAGGGTTTCTTGTTCCCACGCCAGAGCATAGGAACCAGGAGTAATGTCTTTGCGCTATAGCGTTTTTGCAGCCTGTGGGCAAATCTTGTGAATGCTCCACCGGCTGAAAACCGGGGCATTAAAAAACCTCTGAAAAATCTAACGCAAAGGCGCAGAGGACGCAAAGTTTTTTTGTCTATGGCACGTTACCGGGTTTCTTGTTCCCACGCCGGAGCGTGGGAACCAGGAGGTAACCAGCCAAACTATTTTTTCGTCACTCCGGCGGATGCCGAAGTCCAGAGGCAATGAGATAGCGACTGGATTCCGGCATCCGCCGGAATGACGATATTCACTGCAAGCAGCAGAGATTAAACACCCTAATCGGATAAGACAAAATGAAAACCGGACCCACTCGCACTATTCTGATCACCGGCTGTTCCAGTGGCATCGGCCTGTGCGTGGCCCGTGGTCTGCATGCACGCGGTTACCGCGTCTTCGCCACCGCCCGCAAAGCGGAGGACGTAACGCGTTTGCAAGCAGAAGGATTAGAAAGCCTGCGTCTGGATCTGGATGACAGCGATTCCATTGCTGCGGCTGTAAGCGAAGTGCTTGAGCGCAGCAATGGCGAACTCTACGCCCTGTTTAATAACGGTGCCTACGGTCAGCCCGGGGCGGTGGAAGATCTCAGCCGGGAGACCCTGCGCGCGCAGTTTGAAACCAACCTGTTCGGCTGGCATGAGCTGACCTGTTTAGTCCTGCCGGTGATGCGCAAACAGGGCTATGGCCGCATTATTCAGAACAGTTCGGTACTCGGACTGGTCGCTCTGAAATTTCGCGGTGCCTACAACGCCAGTAAACACGCTCTCGAAGGACTAAGCGATACCCTGCGTCAGGAACTGCACGGCACCAATATTCATATTTCCCTGATTGAACCGGGGCCGATTGAAAGCCGCTTTCGCGCCAACGGCATCGCCCACTTTAAAAACAATATCGATATCGAACACAGCCCCTTCCGTGAAAAATATCAGAAAACCCTTGCCCGCCTGAACAGCAAAGGCCCTGTTGTACCTTTCACCCTGCCGCCGGAGGCAGTGCTGAAAAAAGTGATTCACGCACTGGAAAGCCCCCACCCCCAACCGCGTTATTACGTCACATTCCCCACCTGGCTATTCGGCGGTCTACGCCGAATATTGACGACTCGCGCCCTGGATCGGCTGCTACGCAAAGTCTGATCCCCGCTTAGGCTGAATGGAATCAAAGCAGGTCGTTGAGCTTCATATCATGAAGCCGAGCCAGCGTTTTTGCAGCAAGCAGCAGGGAATGACAGCCAAAGAAATTAATTTAGACTTTTCTTTGAGTTATTTAACATATGTATGGATAGAATCACATTTCCCGCTGTCATACCCTCGTCACAAATTACTGACGCCAAATCCTGACAATGCTACAATGTTATTATTGTTCGTAGATTTCACGGATGAACAGCATAATACCTAACTGTATGGAAACCTGAATTTTATGCCTTATTTTTTAAAGGGTCGTTTTGGCCTGGTCTATCTTTTCTTTCTGACCTTCATCACCCTGGCAGCGCTGACTCGCACCGTACTGACAATCAGCTCATGGAGCATGATCAATGCCGATGCCGGCAGCTTTGCCCTGGCTTTTCTCGTCGGTCTGCTGATGGATATAATCACCGCCGGCTATATGGCTATTCCGCTGGTGCTCTATACCCTGCTGGTACCGAATAAAATATTCCATCATCGTCTGCATACCTGGCTGATCTACCCATTTTTTCTGGCAATCATCTATGGTTTGATTTTCTCTGGCGTCTCCGAATGGTTTTTCTGGGAGGAATTCAGTTCGCGTTTTAACTTTATCGCTGTGGACTATCTGGTTTATACCTCGGAGTTGATTGGCAACATCCGCGAGTCCTATCCATTGAACACTATTCTCAGCGTCATTCTGGCAGCCAGCATTCTGCTCACTCTGCTGTTAATTCCGCTACTGCGTCAGATGCACAGCGTAAGCACCACTTTCCGCTCACGCCTGCGCCAAAGTGCGCAATTTTTACTGATTCCGCTACTGGCCTTTGTTTTTGTTAATGTCTCCCTTTCGCATGTTTCCAGCAACCGTTATATCAACGAACTGGCCGGCAACGGTATCTATAATTTTTTCGCCGCCTTTCGCAATAACGAACTGGACTACAATCACTATTACCGTACCGAAGATGAAGCCCGGATTTGGCCGCAACTGAAACAACTGCTGACTCAGAATAACGCCCGCTATGTCTCCGATGAAACTAACAACATCAGCCGCCGGATCAGCGCCGAGGAACCGGAAAAACCACTCAATGTTATCTGGATCACAGTGGAGAGTCTGAGTGCCTCCTACCTGGGTTTCTTTGGTAATGATGAAGGACTGAGTCCTGAACTGGACAAGCTCGCTCAGGCCAGCCTCAACTTTACCCGCCTTTACGCCACCGGCACCCGTACCGTGCGCGGACTGGAAGCCCTGACCCTATCCGTACCACCCACGCCCGGCCGCTCCATCGTCAAGCGCCCCAATAATGAAAAAATGTTTTCCATCGGCCAGATCTTCCGCGCCCGCGGCTATGACACCCGCTTTACCTACGGCGGCTATGGCTATTTTGATAACATGAATTATTTTTTCAAACACAACGGCTTTGACGTCCTCGATCGCACCGACATGGAAGACGAAGAAATTCAGTTTGCCAATATCTGGGGGGTCTCCGATGAAGATCTATTCAACCGGGCATTGAAAGATATGGATCAGTCCTATCGCCGAGGAAAAAAGTTTTTTAATTTTATTATGACCACCTCTAATCATCGACCCTTTACGTATCCTGATGGACGCATTGATATTCCATCCCATACCAGTCGTGAAGGCGGTGTCAAATACACCGATTACGCCATCGGTCGTTTTATCGAACAGGCGCGGCAGAAGCCCTGGTTCAAAGATTCCGTATTCGTCATCGTCGCCGACCACTGCGCCAGCAGCGCCGGTGAAGCCGAACTGCAATTCAACAAGTACCTAATTCCATTTCTAATTTATTCACCTGCACATATCCAGCCGAAAAAAGTCACCACCCTGGCCAGCCAGATCGACGTGGCGCCCACCCTGCTGGGGCTACTGAACTTCAGTTACGAGAGCAAATTTTATGGCCGCGATATTTTCCGGACCCGCCCAGAGGAAGAACGCGCCTTCATCGGCAATTACCAAAAACTGGGATATATGAAGCATGGCCGCCTGACTATTCTCTCACCAGGAGAAGAAGTCAGCAGCTACCGCGTAGATTTCAAAAAGGGCACAACCACCCCGGTCGTCCCGGAAAAAACGGCTCTAAGTGAGGCCATTACTTATTATCAAAGCGCCAACCTCGCCTTTAAAAAACGCATGAACCGCTGGAGCAAACCCGAGCAACAGATGGCACAGAACAAATAGCCTGCATGATCGGGGCGGCGTAAATGAGTAGAAAATCATTGACTGAAGTTTATTTTATAGAATCACTAACAGAAACTTAATCAACACACAAGCTCGCAAATAACCCAATCACCGTTGTAACAAAAAATTCATATTCAAACAGGTATATAACTCTTAACTTATTAACCATTGTGACGATAACAAAACCTTAATTACTATTACCACATCAATAGCTTTGAGGAGTGTTGTCGCATGAAGTTAGCGTCTCTTCGTATTTCAAGTTTAACCACCATCGGCAGTGGCCTGCTGGCCTTGTTAATAGTCATATTGATCAGCACTACGCTTTGGGCTGTACAGGCCATGCAGGACTCATACACTCAGCTTTTAAATTACACGGAAATCGCCCGCAGTGTTGAAACCGGCGTGCGCAAACCGCTTGATCAGTACCTTGCTGGCGGCGACGCGCTGAAACTCGCCGCCGTTGAAAGCCAGTTGGAAAAAAGCATAAAAACCGATCTCCCGGCCTTGCCGGCCGAGACAACCGTAACGGCGCTGAAAGCAGCCAGTGAGCTGCTGCAATTCATCCGTACCGATTTGCGCGCAGCGGGTAAACTTTCCGGTGACAGGCAGGGATTATTGCTTCAGGCAGAGCGGGAAATACGCGATGCGCTAAGTACAATCAATGATTACGCCAGCGAAAGCGACAAGCCTGCCCTGGCGATTAAATACGCCCTGCTTAGCGCACGCTTGCTGGAAGAACTGGAAGGTATCAGTCATCTGCGAGAAAAATATTTCAAATACCTGGATAACAAATACCAGGCACAAATTCTTGATGCTATAAACCGCGCCACTGTCCTGGTGCAAAACATGAAGGCACTGCCACGACTTGGAATATATCTTGAAGCCGAGGAAGATGAGTTCAATGCGATGCTGGGTCTGGATACAGAGGAAAGCACGCAGCAGGAAGACAAGGCGGAAGAACCCCTGTCCTCACTGCATTTTTTACTCGGTCGCTACAGCGCTGAACTTAAACGAACCAGCCAGAACATTGCCCGTGCCGCCGAGGTCGACGGGCATTCGCGTAAAATGGTAAACACACTCGAACATTCACTCACCGGTGTGGTGGAAAAAATCAATCAGCAGCACGAGATCATTGCCTCACGAGTGCATATTATAATGATCACAATTGCGATCGTATTTTTCATCATGGTGGGCAGCATTAATCTTATCCAGCAACGCCTGGTGCAGGCCATCAAACGCTTTATGCCCTTCCTCTCGAATTATGCCAATGGCGACCTGCGCCGGAACACCGACCTGGGTTCCAGTTTTGTCGAAATCAGACAGCTTGAAGGCTCCTCCAATCAACTGCGCACGCAACTCAGTGGCCTGGTTACCAAAATCCGCAGTGACGCCGATGAAATCAACCACCTGAACGGACGCATGGGCGAGTCTATTGAAACCATCCTGCGCAGCGCCCAGGAACAGGAAAGTCAAACCATGCAAAGCACCACTGCCGTCAATGAAATGAATGCCTCGTTCCGCGAAGTCGCCGACAATGCGATTCGTGCGGCAGACGCCACTGCGGCAATGGAAGAATCGGTACAAAAGGGGGATGCCGAATTTCGGGCTGCAATTGAGACTATTAGTACATTAGCCAACGATATCGAAGCAACGGCTAACATGATCACCAATCTTGAAAATGAATCTGCAAAAATTGATACAGTTAGAACGGTTATTGCAAAAATAGCGGAACAAACAAATTTACTGGCCCTCAATGCCGCGATTGAAGCCGCGCGCGCAGGTGAGCAGGGCCGCGGCTTTGCCGTGGTCGCCGATGAAGTACGTCAACTCGCCCAACGCACTACCGAATCAACCCATGAAATAAAAACTACCATTGCTCAACTTCAGGCAGCGGCACATAGTATGGTCGAAACCATGAGCGGTTTTGTCAGCACTGCCCAGCACACATCCAGACAGGCCCACACTGCCGGTAAATCATTTGATGACATCGTAACTGCCATTACCACCGTGCGTGAGATGACCGCCATGATCGCATCCGCTACCGAAGAACAGGCCAGTGTGGCGACAGAAATTGATCAGAATATCAGCCGCATCAACGATATGGGCCAACAAACTCTAAGCGCAGTGGAACAAACGCTTAGCAATAACCAACGCCTGCAACAAATGAGCGGTGAGCTACAACACTCGGTACACCGCTTTGTCACCTGCTAATCCTTCATTACGGACTGAAAAAGCACTTGAAGTATCAACTCGAATCAGGTCATCATAGACACAGAAGTCACCGTCCCCGATCGGCAATGCTGTGCCGAGCGATGCTAATTACCAGCATTCCGACTCGTAGCGAAAAGATAAAATGCAACCCCGCCGCAAGCGGACGGGGTATTAAGTTGTAGGATGGGTAGAACGAAGTGAAACCCATGCAAGCAGCAGGGGAATTAAACCCAAAGAGATTAAATCCCATGCGTTTCTGGCTGACCCATGCCGTTCTCCCGGCCGCCCTGTTTCTTATTCTCGCTGTTCTGCTCGAATACAGTCAGTTCGACGTGTTGCTTGCGAATCAGTTTTTCGATTTTGACAAGCAGCGCTGGTCTGCGGGTGAAAGCTGGTGGGCCAACCAACTGCTACACAAAACAGGGCGGGATTTTATTGCCCTGATCACCATTTTAAGCCTCCTCGGCATCATTCTTTCCTGGATTTCAAACCGCCTGCGTCCCTGGCGCCGCGCCTGCACGTATGCCCTTCTCAGCATTCTGCTGACCACCGGCCTGGTATTCCTGGGGAAAAAATACAGTAATGTAGACTGCCCCTGGGATCTGGCCATGTACAACGGCGAACGACCTTATACCCAGATATTCAGCGACAAACCTAATAACATCGACATCGGACGCTGCTTCCCCGGCGGCCATTCCTCCGGCGCTTTTTCTTTGCTGTTCCTGTATTTTCTGTTGCGCGACAAACACCGACGCCTGGCCTTCACCGGCTTCGGCTTCGCCCTCCTGCTGGGCAGTCTCTACAGTTACGGTCAATGGGTGCGCGGTGCGCATTTTATCTCACACGACATATGGTCGGCTTTCATTGCCTGGTTTGCCGCGTTGGGATTGTATCGGGGCCTGTTCAAAGGCCGGATATGGCCGGACTAAACATCATGAGAAGTCCCTGTTGGGCTTCAAGCTAACCTGCATTTGATCCCTGCGGTTCTCTGGTTCCCACGCTCCTGCGTGGGAACGAGAAAGAGAAAATACTGTCAGGCAGAGTAAAACGAAACTCAACTGAAGGCTAACTGCGAATACCTATGCCTTTATTCAACACATACAAACTGAAGGCAAACAGGCTACAGACAAACAATACGATAATAAACAGCGCATAACTGACATCGATATCCGCTACGCCCAGCATGCCGTAGCGCATGGCGTTAATCATATACATGATCGGATTCAGGTGTGACACCTGCTGCCAGAAGTCGGGCAACATATCGATAGAGTAGAAAATTCCGCCCAAATAGGTCAGCGGAGTTAAAACAAAGGTCGGGATGATGGAGATATCATCAAAGCTGTTGGCAAACACAGCATTGAGAAAACCCGCCAGGGAAAACAGCATCGCCGTCAACACCGCCACAGCCAGACTGATAGCGATATTGAACGTTGCCGGTGCGGTAAAAATCAGCGACACCAGCGTGACCACCAGACCGACGATCAATCCGCGCAATACCCCGCCGCAGACGAAACCCAGCAGGATCAGATAATTCGGCATGGGCGAAACCAGCATTTCTTCCACATGGTGCTGAAACTTGGCGCTGTAAAATGAGGAGACGACATTCGCATAGGAATTATTAATAATCGCCATGAGGATAATGCCGGGGACGATATATTCCATATAGGAATAGCCGTTGATATTGGCGAGTTGCGAGCCAATCATCTTGCCAAAAATAACAAAGTACAGACTGGTGGTTATCGCCGCCGGCAATACGGTCTGCACCCAGATGCGCATAAAGCGCCGGACCTCCTTGAACAGCAGAGTCTTGAAAGCAATAAACTGCTCGCGGGCATTCATGCCGCCTCTCCGCTGCCGGTCAGTTGCAGAAACAGCTCTTCCAGGCGGTTGCTCTTGTTACGCATGCTGAGGACACTGATATTACGCTTGCTCAGTTCGGCAAACAGGGCATTGACACTTTGCCCTCGTGTAATGTGTGCTTGCAAGGTTGTTTCATCGAGCTGATAAATGCGATAACCGGAAACTTCCTCCAACTGTGCCAAAGGTTCACACAGATCGAGAATAAAGGTTTCCTCGTGCAGTTTCAGCAGCAGATCTTTCATCGCCGAACTTTCAATCGTGCAGCCCTCGTTAATAATAGCGATATTACGGCACAACTGTTCGGCTTCTTCCAGGTAATGCGTGGTCAGAATAATCGTCGTCCCCTGAGCGTTGATCTCGCGCAGGAAGTCCCACATCTGCCTACGAACTTCAATATCCACCCCGGCGGTGGGTTCATCCAGAATCAGCAGGCGCGGCTCATGCACCAACGCCCGGGCAATCAGCAGACGGCGTTTCATACCACCGGAAAGATTACGCGCTATCTCGCGCCGCTTGCCCCACAGGGACAGTTTTTTCAGATAGATCTCGGCCCGTTCATAAGCCAGCCTGCGACCGATGCCATAATAGCCGGCCTGGTTGGCGACAATTTCGATAAGCGGCTCGAACTGATTGAAGTTGAACTCCTGCGGCACCAGACCGATACAGCTTTTCGCCGCATCCTTCTCCCGCACGATGTCATGGCCAAACACTTCCACACTGCCGCTGCCAATATTTACCAACGAGGTAATAATACCAATAGTGGTGGACTTGCCCGCGCCGTTAGGACCCAGTAAAGCAAAAAAATCACCCTCCTCAACCGATAGATCAACCCCTTTCAAAGCCTCGACACCGCTGGCGTAGGTCTTGCTCAGGTTCTTAATGGAAAGCGCGCAAGTCATGGAACTTAAAAATCAAACGCAAAGGCGCGAAGGACGCAAAGATATATGCAATAAAGCGCTTACCATGAAACAGGCCAAGATTTGCCCGGCAAGCCGGTTGTAACCGACGCACAATCGACAAAAACTCTGCGTTCTCTGCGCCTTTGCGTCTTTGCGTTGATCTTTCATCCGGACTATCCAACCCACGCGCGCGCATTGCGGAACAGCCGCATCCACGGCCCGTCTTCGCCCCATTCATCGGGATGCCAGGAATGCTGCAGCGCCCGGAACACGCGTTCGGGGTGGGGCATCATGATGGTGAAGCGACCGTCTTCGTTGCACAGGCCAGTGATACCTGCGGGCGAACCGTTGGGGTTGAAGGGGTAACGCTCGGTGGCCTGGCCTTGATGATCGACATAGCGCAGGCTGATGAAACGTTCATCAATAGTCTGCTCGCCAAATTCGGCCCGGCCTTCGCCGTGGGCGACAGCAACAGGCATACGCGAACCGGCCATGCCCTGCAACAGGATGGACGGTGATTCCTGCACTTCCACCAGCGGGAATCGCGCCTCGAACTGTTCGGACAGATTGCGCTCGAAGTGCGGCCAGTGCATCGCACCGGGGATCAGATCTTTCAGATGCGAGAGCATCTGACAACCGTTGCACACGCCCAGGCCAAAACTGTCGGTACGCCTGAAAAAGGCTTCAAACTGATCCCGCGCCTGTGCGTTAAACAGCACCGACCTGGCCCAGCCGCCGCCGGCGCCGAGCACATCGCCATAAGAAAAGCCGCCGCAGGCCACCAGGCCCATAAAATCATTAAGATGGATGCGGCCTGCAATGATGTCACTCATATGCACGTCCACGGCACTGAAACCGGCGCGGTCAAAGGCTGCCGCCATTTCGATCTGGCCGTTCACGCCCTGCTCGCGCAAAATGGCGACGCGCGGCTGCGCATTCAGATTCAGATAAGGCGCATCAATATCTTCGGCGGGATCAAAGTTCAGCGCCACTTGCAGGCCCGGATCATCCGCATCCAGCAGGGCATCAAATTCTTCTCTGGCGCAATCCGGATTGTCGCGCAGGCTTTGCATCTGGAACGAAGTTTGTTGCCAGACACGTTGCCAGTCTACCCGGTCGGCGGACAGAATCTCTTCGTTGTCATCCGTGAAAACAATCCGCTCATCCTCGGCAAGCGTGCCGAT
>VAPM010200351.1_pt1 | contig 13865 bp, 8 predicted proteins | sample 3395091 | NCBI WGS metagenome assembly VAPM01 (sample SAMN08290445, study PRJNA428436) | hydrothermal vent metagenome | isolation source: Deep-sea hydrothermal vent chimney 3 | place: Pacific Ocean: Juan De Fuca Ridge | reverse complement strand
TTTCTCTTTTTTAGATTCTTTCATTTTTTCAAAAACATTTTATAGAAAATACCCTTCAAAAAAATTTTATATTTTCTATGTATGTTTGTTATTTTAAATAATTATTTACCTTTAGTATCATGAGTAAAAGTTACTCCTTTCACTATACCATCTTTTGGACTTAAAGCTCCAATATCATTACCATTGAATTTAACAAAAGTTGCTTTACCCCTTCCAGAACTGATAACTATTTTCTTTTTAGCGTGAAACATTTGAATGGCTCCACTGAGCATTGTTCCATTAAAAACTAACTCTCCGTCCGCTTTTACATTTAACCAAACTGGACCAGGATTAACGCTGAGTTCTATTGTTATTTCTTTATTTTTAATAATGGCTTTTTTTTGGCTAGCTTCTTTTTGAGAATTATTATTTTTTTTCGCTACTTGATAATCAGAACGAACAATGATAACTTTATTGGCAATTTTCTTAAATTTATTAACTGCTTTTATATTAATGACGTTTACTCCTGTTTGCAAGGCAACATTTTCTCTAAATTTTCCTTCATCATTAACTAAAATCGGTTGATTGTTAATAAATAGAGAAGCATCTTTATCTACTATTCCTTCTACATAAATAGAATTACTTGTTATTTCCGAATTATTCAGAGGGCTTAAGACCACTAATCTTGGTGTACTAGCGAAAGAACCAATCTCCCGATAAAGTAAGAAGAGCCCCACTAAAATGAAAATGCTAATAACTAAAATTAGTATTTTTTTAGGAGTAAAAATAAAAGCAGAAATATTAATCGGTTTTATTTTTTTAAAATCTGTATTATTTTTCTTTTTTAAATTATACTCAATTCCTTTTTCTTTATTATACAATCTTAAAAAAATTTGTTTATCTAAACCAAAAAAATCTGCATAACTTCTTAGAAAACCTTTCACGTAAACATCAGCTGGTAACTTCTCGTAGAATCCCTTTTCTAAATAATCTAGATGTTTTACTTGAATTTTAGTTGCCTTAGATATTTCATTTAGAGAAAGTCTTTTATCTTCTCGAAGTTTTTTTAATTTTTCTCCAAGTGTCAGAGTGCCAATATTTTTTTTAGTAAATCCATTTCGCATCATAATTTAAAAAGCTATCTCTTAATTATTCAATTAAATTTGCCATTTATCCCTTCTAACTTGATCATTAATATCATCTTGATATTCTACATTACTTTCACTATTAAGTCCGTATATTTCTCGAGGCTTAGAACCATTAGACGGTCCAACAAAGCCCTGATCCTCCAGAACATTAATTATTCTACTAGCCCGTGAATAACCAATACTTAGCCTAGTTTGTAATAAAGTGGCGGAAGCTTTTTTAGCTCTTATAATTTCTCTTTTAGCTTGTTCAATCAACTCATCATCTTTACCTGGCTCTGTCCCTTGAAATTCTAAAATTTCTTTTTGTGTATTTTCAGTAATATCTTTCTTTTCCTCTTCATCATCCTCGTTCTTTTCTTCTCTTGCTTCTTGCTGTTTTTTAATGAATTCAACAACTCTTTTCACCTCTACTTCACTTACAAAAATACCCTGAATTCTAGCTGGCTTAGGAGAATGAGAAGAAAGGAACAATGAATCTCCATTTCCTAAAAGTTTATCAGCTCCTCCCATATCAATGATTGTTCTTGAATCTATTTGAGTGGCTACCTTAAAAGCAATTCTAGTTGGAATATTAGCTTTAATCAAGCCAGTAATCACTTCCACTGACGGTCTTTGAGTAGAAACTATTAAATGTATTCCAACGGCTCTTGCCATTTGAGCAATTCTAACAATTGCACCTTCCACTTCTTTCCCATGGCTAATCATTAAATCAGCCAGTTCATCAATTACAATAATAATATAAGGTATCTTTTTTAGCTTTTCTTCACTTATCTCTCCTGTTTCTGAATTAGTATGTTTAACAGTAAAACCGGTTTTTCTTTTTTCTTCGTAGGAAACTAAATCTCGAGAACCAGTTTCTTGCAGTAATTTATAACGCTTTTCCATTTCCCTAACTGCCCATTTCAAGGCATTGATAACTTTACTATTCTCTACAATAACTTCTGTTAATAAATGAGGAATGCCATTATAAACTGAAAGTTCTACCATTTTTGGATCTACCATGATAAATTTTAAATCTTCAGGAGAATTTTGATAGAGAAGAGTAGTGATAATAACATTGGTTGCTACAGATTTACCAGTTCCAGTCGCTCCAGCAATCATCAAATGAGGCATTTTAGCTAGATCATCAAAAATTCTCGTCCCGCTAACATCCTCCCCCAAGGCTAAGATAAGGTTAGACTTTCTTTTTTTAAATTTCTTTTCCGCTAAAATATTCTTTAATCTCACTACTGAGGAAACTTTATTAGGCACTTCAATTCCAATTAAAGATTTTCCAGGAATTGGAGCTTCAATTCTAATTGGATGTTCCGCTAAAGCTAACGATAAATCATTTTGCAAAGCTAAAATTTTAGAAATTTTAACTCCCACGGCTGGGCGAAAGCTATATTGAGTAACAGTTGGACCAGTTTGGGCTTCTCCTCTTTCTACTTCAATACCAAAATCTTTCAATGTTTTTTCAATAATGGAAAAATTCCTCTCTACATCACCACCTTTAGCTTCTCCCATACTTTCCTCTAGAAGTTCTAATGGAGGCAAAGTCCATTTCTGTTTTTTATTTTTTCTAATAAATTGATCCTCTTCCCTTTCATCTTCAATTGCATCTTCAATTTCATCTGCTTCATAATTTTCTAGTTCTCTTGAACTTATTTCATTATGAACTTCTAGTGATGGGTCAACAAATTGATCATTGCCTTCTACAAATTCAATTTTCTTAATATTGCTTTCTAAATTTTCAGTTTCTTGAAGAGAATCTTGTTCAGTTTTTTTTAATTCACTATTTTTTGGTTGCTTTTCTTGATTTAATTCTTCCTCTTTGTCATCATCCCCATCATCTAATTCTTCGTCCTCATTTATCTTTTTAGATTCCTCAGTTTCAGTTAGTTCATCTTGAACTTTTTCTTTTTTAAATTTAGCAAAGAAATTTATAATAGAAAAATCAAACGCTACTATAAAACCAATAAATAAAAAAGCTAACAAAACAACCAAACTTCCTGCGCCACCTAAATATTTTTCTAAAATATAGGCTATAATATAACCAGCGTAACCTCCTCCTCTCCCAACTTTAGCTACAGCCAAAATATCGTGAAAATTAAAAAACCAATGAAAAATTCCTGTCAGACTAAACAAAACAATAGTTAATCCAATTATTTTAGTCACATAAAAAATAGTTTCTTTTCTTAATAATAAAATAATCCCTGCAATAACTAAAAACAAAGGAAAGATTAATTTTGCCCAGCCAATTGTTAATCCAGCCATCTCATTGAGAGATTTTCCAACCACTCCACCACTGCCAAAAAATCCTAAAGTAAACAAAACTGCCAAAGCAAATAAAATAATCGCTATTGTGCTCCTTTTCGCATCACTAGCAATATTTATTTTTATTTTTTTTTCTCCTTCTTCTTCCTCCTCTTTTTTATCTTTATTATTTCTTCCCATTTTAATATCTATAATTTATAATCAACCCCTTAATTAACTTCTTTTCTATTTTATCATAAATATCGGAAAACAAAAACAGCCTCCTAAATTAGTCGGAAACTGTCTTTGTTTTTTAACAAGCTAAATTGGCTAAAATTATTTTTTTTCTTTATAGCCAGTTCCAGCTGGGATAAGTTTTCCGATGATAACATTTTCTTTTAATCCTCGTAATTTATCCTCTTTACCCTGAGAAGCGGCGTTAATTAAAACTCGGGCTGTTTCTTGAAAAGAAGCAGCTGAAAGAAAACTGTCCGTAGAAAGAGCTACTTTAGTTATCCCTAATAACATTTTTTCTCCTTTAGCTTCCTCTTTTCCGGCTAATTTAACTCGTTTATTAACTTCATTAAATTCATCTAATTCTACAATATCACCAACTAGTAAATCAGTATCTTTTTCATCTAAAATAATAACTCTACTAAACATTTGACGAATAATTACTTCAATGTGTTTATCATTAATTGTTTCTCCTTGAGAAGCATAAACTTCTTGAATTTCTCGCACAATATAACGATAGACTTCTTCCCAGCCCATAGTTTTATAAAGTTTTTTCAAGTCAATATGCCCTTCAGAAAGCTGAGTTCCCTTCGTAATTAAATCTCCTTCAGCTATTTTTAAAGTACTCCCTGCTGGCACTTGATATTCTTTAGTCGTTTTTTGTTTATCCTCTATTTCAACTTTAACAACAATATTTTTTCCATTATTTTCTAACGACAATATTCTACCATCCACTTCTGAAATAATAGCTTCTCCTTTTGGAGGACGAGCTTCAAAAATTTCTTCTACTCTAGGAAGTCCCTGAGTAATATCAGATCCCGCAATACCTCCAATATGGAAGGTCCTCATCGTTAACTGAGTTCCTGGCTCTCCAATAGCTTGTGCAGCTACAATTCCAACAGTTTGTCCAGTTTCTACAATACCACCTCTTCCTAAATCAGCACCGTAACACTTTTGACATACTCCTCTAGAAGTTTTGCAAGTAGCCACTGTTCTAATTTTAGCTTTTTCAATGTTTTTATTTTCAATTAGTTCTCCTTGTTGCTTAGTAACTAGTTTACCTTTTTTTATCAGCACTTTTCCATTTTCTGGATCAGTGATATCTTCAATTAAAAATCTTCCAACAATTCTAGAAACAAAATCCTGTCCAATCCGATCTGAATCTTCTTTATAAATGTAAGCCCCTACTTTATCTTTACAGTCGTTTTCTCTGACAATAATATCTTGAGAAACATCAACTAGTCTTCTAGTCAAATAACCAGCAGTCGCTGTTCTCAAGGCGGTGTCAGCCATTCCTTTTCTAGCTCCATGAGTAGAAATAAAATACTCCAAAACATTAAGTCCTTCTTTAAAGCAACTCTTAATTGGTAACTCTATTGTTTCCCCAGTTGGACCTGCCATTAAACCTTTCATTCCTGACATCTGGACTACTACTGATTCAGAACCTCTCGCTTTAGAATAAACCATTGAATAAACAGGACCTTCCTTATCCATAGAATTACGAACTTCATCTGTAATTTTATTTTTAGTTTCATTCCAAACTTCAATAACTTTATTTTTTCGCTCTTCGTCAGTTAAAAGTCCTGCACTATATTGGTTTTTAATAGCTTCTACTTCCTTTTCGCTACTATCAATAAGTTCTTTTTTATTAGCTGGAATAATTAAGTCATCCATTCCCCAACTAATTCCTGATTTAGTAACTGAATCAAAACCTAAGTCTTTAATTTTATCAACAAATTGAGCTGTCGTTTCTTTTCCTAGAGTTTCTAAAACTTGAGCTACTAAACTCTTTAGCTCTTTCTTAGTCATTTCCTGATTAATAAAACCTATCCCCTCAGGAATAATTTGATTGAGTTTTATTCTCCCAATAGAAGTTTCAATTATTTTTCCTTCATAGGCTACTTTTATTTTTGCTCTTACATCTACTTGACCAAGTTCATTAGCTAATACTGCTTCATTAAAATCAGAGAAAATCGCTCCTTCTCCCTTAACTCCACTGACAATATGAGAAATATAGTAACAGCCTAAAACCATATCTAAAGTCGGGATTGTAATTGGATCACCATTAGCTGGCTTTAAAAGATTTCTAGAAGAAAGCATTAAATTTTCACTTTCCCAACGAGCCTTATCAGTCAAAGGAACATGAACAGCCATTTGATCCCCATCAAAATCAGCATTAAAAGCACTACAAACCATTGGATGTACTTGAATAGCTTTTCCTTCAATTAGAACTGGTTGAAAAGCTTGAATAGACAAACGATGTAAGGTTGGAGCCCGATTTAACAAAACATAATGATGAGAAATAATTTCATCTAAAATATCATAAGCTTCTTCAGTTTCTCCTTCTACCATTTTTCCAGCCGACCTAACATTATAGGCTAATTCTCTTTCAATGAGTTTATTTATAATAAAAGGTTTGTATAATTCCAAAGCCATTTTTTTCGGAATACCACATTGATTGAGTTTTAATTTTGGACCTACTACGATTACACTTCGTCCTGAATAATCAACTCTTTTTCCTAAAAGATTCTGTCTAAAACGACCTTGTTTTCCTTTTAAGGTGTCGGCCAAAGACCTTAAAGCTCTTCTTTGTCCAGTAGAAGCTGCTACAGAGGCTTGTCCTCTTCGAGCACTATTATCAAATAAAGCATCCACTGCTTCTTGCAACATTCTTTTTTCATTTCTAGTAATAACTTCTGGAGCACCTAACCCAATCAATTTTTTCAAACGATTATTTCGGTTAATAATTCTACGATATAAATCATTCAAATCAGAAGTAGCATATCTTCCTCCATCTAAAGCTACCATTGGACGAAGGTCTGGTGGGATAATTGGAATAACAGTCAACATCATCCATTCTAATTTCATTTTAGCATTGATAAATCCTTGTAACATCTTAACTCTTTTTAGAGCTTTCTTACGATCCGTTACTTCATCATTGGCTAAACTTTTCTTTAATTTTTCAATCTCCTCTTTTGGATCCATAGTTTCCAGAATAGATCTAATAGATTCAGCTCCAATACCAGCCGAAAATACTTGGGCATATTTAGTAGATAAATTGAAATATTCAATTTCAGAAATAATTTGTAATTTTTTAAGATTTTTTAATTCCTCCTTAGAAGAACGATAAATATTTTTTAATTCCTCTTGCTTTTCTTTTTCTTTTTCTTTTTCACTATCACCAGCAAAATTTCTTTTAATTTCCTTTTGTTTTTGTTTAAATTCTTGTTCAACTTGAGCTAAAGCTCTTTCTTTTTCTTCTTCATTAACTTCTAAAATAATATAGCTAGAAAAATAAACTACTTTTTCTAAGCTTTGTACACCGATACCAAGAGCTAAACCAATCTTAGAAGGCACACCTCTTAAAAACCAAATATGTGAAACAGGAACCGCTAATTTAATATGACCCATTCTTTCTCGTCTAACAATACTCCTAGTCACTTCTACTCCACACTTATCACAAACAATCCCTTTATAGCGAATTCTTTTGTATTTTCCACAATAGCATTCCCAATCCTTGGAAGGACCAAATATTTTTTCATCAAAAAGACCTTCTCGCTCATAACGCTGAGTTCTATAATTAATAGTTTCTGGTTTGACTACTTCTCCGTGAGACCACTCTAGAATATCTTCTGGGCTAGCGATACTTAAACGCACGCTATTGAAATCACTTATTTTAGTATTGGTTATTGGTTCCATAATGTTTCTACTCTTAAATTAACACTCAGTTTGTGATAATTAGAGTTAAGTTTAAATTAATCTCATTAATAATTGATAAAAAATCTAAAGTTTTCTTTTTAATTCTCCGCTTTTTTTATTGACCCGCCTAATTCTTCATCTGAGTCCCCTTCTCTTTTCGCTTCTGTTAATTCTACATTTAATCCCAAACCTTTCAATTCACTAACTAAAACATGAAAAGAAGCTGGAATATTAGGACTTTTAATTGGTTCTCCTTTAATGATTGATTCGTACGCTTTAGATCTTCCCATTACATCATCCGATTTGATAGTTAACATCTCTTGCAAAGTATAGGCCGCCCCATAACCTTCTAAAGCCCACACTTCCATTTCTCCAAATCGCTGACCTCCAAATTGAGCTTTTCCTCCTAGTGGTTGTTGAGTAATTAAAGAATAAGGTCCAATAGAACGCATATGGATTTTGTCATCCACTAAATGATGCAGTTTCATAACATACATAACTCCAACCGTTGATCGATTATCAAAATATTCTCCTGTTCTTCCATTAATTAGTTGAGATTTTCCATCTTCTGGAAGACCAGCTTTTTTTAATTCGTCCTTAATTTGTTTTTCTGTTACTCCTTCAAGTGCTGGAGTTGCTACTTTATAGCCTAGTTTTAAAGCTGCCCAACCTAAATGAGTTTCTAGAATCTGACCAATATTCATACGACTAGCTACTCCCAAAGGATTTAAAATCATATCTACTGGAGTTCCGTCCTCTAGATAAGGCATATCTTCTATTGGAGCAATTCTAGAAATAACACCCTTATTTCCATGACGTCCAGCTAGTTTATCACCTACCGATATTTTCTTTAATTGTGCAACTGAAACTTGAATTTGTTGAATAACTCCAGTAGCTAGCTTATCACCTTTTTCCCTAGAAAAAACTTTAATATCTACTACCTTGCCATATTCTCCATGAGGAAGATAAAGAGAACTATCTTTCACATCTCGAGATTTTTCTCCAAAAATAGCTCTTAAGAGTCGCTCTTCAGAAGTTAAATCTCCTTCTCCTTTAGGAGAAATTTTTCCAATTAAAATATCTCCAGAAGCTACTTCTGCTCCTATTCTGATAATTCCTGTTTCGTCTAAGTTTTTTAGTCTTTCTTCTCCGATATTTGGAATATCTCTAGTTACTACCTCTGGACCAAGTTTGGTATCTCTTACATCAATAGAAAAATCTTCAATATGGATAGAACTATAGCGATCACCCTGAACTAATTTTTCAGAAATAATAATAGCATCTTCATAATTAGAACCTTCCCATGGAATAAAAGCAACGGTAATATTTTGACCTAAAGCTAATTCTCCATGATCGGTTGAAGCTCCATCGGCCAAAAGTTGTCCTTTCTCTACTATTTGCCCTTTTTTGACTCTTGGCACCTGATTCATAGAAGTAAAAGCATTAGATTTCACAAAAGTTTGTAAATAATATTCTCGTTTGAAATAACTTTTTTTGGCTCCCGCTGGAGTTTTTTCTTTCACTACAATATGATCTCCATCAACTTCAACTACTTCTCCTCCTGCTCGAGCAATTACTACTTGTCCTGAATCAGCCGCAGCCTTATCTTCAATTCCAGTTCCTACAATTGGAGATTCTGGTTTAACACAAGAAACAGCTTGTCGTTGCATATTAGATCCCATTAAAGCTCGGTTAGCATCATCGTGTTCTAAGAAAGGTATCAAAGAAGTGGCCACTGAAATACACTGTTTAGCAGAAACATCAATATAATCTAATTTAATAGCTTCAATCTCCGTTGCTTGTCCTTTTACTCTAGCTTCAACCATATTATCTAAAATATTACCTTCTTTATCCATATTAATTCCGGCGTGAGCAATGGTTTTTCTATCTTCTTTAGTCGCATTAATATAGTCAATTTCTTTGCTAGCCCAAGGCTTAATAGTAATAGTTTTTTTCTCTTTAATTTTAGCAATTTTATTAGCTATTTCTTCAGTTATTTTAGTTCCAACAGGAAAATCTCCAACTTTTTCCTTTAAAATTTTCCCGACTAATTTATCTTTGCTATTTTCTATTTCGTGATAAATTTTAAGATAAGGAGTTTCTAAGAAACCATAATTATTAATCTTAGTATAAGTAGCTAAATGACCAACTAAACCAATATTTGGTCCTTCTGGAGTTTCTACTGGGCAAATCCTTCCATAATGAGAAGGATGAACATCTCGCACTTCAAAGCCAGCTCTTTCACGAGCCAAACCTCCAGGGCCCATCGCACTAATTCTTCTTTTATGCTCCAACTCGGCTAAAGGATTAACTTGATCCATAAACTGAGAAAGTTGAGAACTAGAAAAAAATTCTTTAATGGAAGCTGCAATTGGTCTAGAATTAACTAATTGTCCTGGTACTACAGTAGCAATATCGCAAGTACTCATTCTATCTTTAATATTTCTGGCAGTTCTAGCTAATCCAACTCTTAATTTATTTTGTACCAATTCTCCTACTGACCTCACTCTTCTATTCCCTAGATGATCAATATCATCAGCGACTGCCTGAGAATCGTTATTAAGACGAATAATCTCTTTAATAATTAAATTAAAATCCTCTCTAGTTAATACTCGGTGTTCTTCATCATCTGGAACATTAATATCTAATCGTTGATTAAGTCGATAACGACCTACGCCACCAAAATCATATTTATCAAAACTAAAAAACATTGTATCAATAACTTGTTTAGCATTACTCTCAGTAGCTAAATCTCCCGGTCTAATTCTCTTATAAACTTCTTTATATCCTTCTCCTTGATTTTTAGTAATATCTTTTTCAATGGTTTTCTCAATATATCTAATTTCTCCATTATCTACATCAGTAAATAAGGCTAGTATTTCCTCATCCGTAGAATAACCAAAAGCTCGCAATAGAGCAGTAATAGCGATTTTTCTTTTTCTATCAATTTTTACAAAAATAGCTCCATCAATATCAGTTTCAATTTCTAACCAAGCTCCTCTATTAGGAATAATTTTAGCTCCAAAAAGTTTCTTTCCTTTGACATAAAGCATTGTAAAGAAAACTCCTGGACTTCTGATAATTTGGCTAACTACTACTCTCTCCACTCCGTTAATTATAAAAGTTCCTCTATCAGTCATTAACGGAAAATCACCTAAATAAATTTCTTGCTCTTTTATTTCACCAGTTGATTTAATAGTAAGTTGAATTTTACATCTTAAAGGAGCTTCGTAAGAAATATTTTTATTCTTAGCGGTAACTTCATCATATTTTGGTTCATCCAAATAGTAATCAGTAAAAGATAGCGCTAAATCTTTCTCAGTGAAATCATCAATTGGACTAACTTCGTCTAATAGTTCTCTTAGTCCTTTTTCTAAAAACCAATCGTAAGAATCCAATTGAGATTCAATAAGATTTGGCAAAGAAACCATTGATATTTGTTTAAAAAACTTTCTTTTTGATAGCGATGAGCCTGACCCAAAGGATTCTTTCACCTTGAGCTTTTTTTCAACTTTGACCATAAAAATAACTCTCATTTTGCCCGTTCTAAGAAATTTCTTGGAACGGAAACAATACAAATGAGTCTATAATAAAGTATTTAAATTATTTAATTTTTTTGCATTCAGAATTGTGACATCTCTAAAGTCAATTTAGAGAATATATATATAAAATAAAGCTGTTCCAGAATATATTAAGCATTATACACGAACAAAAAATAATTGCAAGTTTTTTGCATTTTCAAACACCCTTTTAATTTTTCTTTCTTCTTTCTTCTTTCAGCTTCTTGTTGTTTATAATTCTTTTTAGTCCTTTTTTATTCTATCTTATTTTCCTATTCTTTGTCAATTTAAAAAATTAAAATCTTTTATAAAGGTTCTTACAATTAATAATTTATGCAGCTTTAACCTCCCAATCAAACAATCAAAAATAATATTTATTTCTTATTATTTTTTATCCTCTCCTTGTTTTAATGTTGTTATATTTTATTTTGTCTTCTGCTTTTTTTTAAAACCCTCTACTTGATTAAATTTTTGATTCCATTCTTGAGGATTACCATAATCCGCAAAATCTTGATCCCAATTATAAGGTAATTTTGGTTTTCTAGCTGATTTAATTGGACACCAATATCTCTCAGTACGCTTAGCTATTTCAACTGAATAAGTAAAAATTCCATTAACATAGCTACAATACAAACAATTGATTTTTTGAATAATATTTAAATAATCCAAAAACCTCCTATCATAAATAATATAATCACTTCGTTGTACTTTTGGAATTTTATATAAAGGAAAAGCCACCCAGTGATAAATAGTAACGAAAAAATCCAACAAGATAACAGGAATAATCATCGCATAAATGAAAGGAATAGAAAGAAGATGACGAATATTTTTTGGCAAAGCATATTTCCAAGCAGGAATACGAAATTTTCTGTTTCTTCTTTTAATCTTTTCTAAAAATATAATTCTTTTTCGTTTAATAGAAAATCCGTATTTTTGAGAAATTTTAGAATACTCTTTTCTTAAAGCTTCGTCTAATTCGGCTATTCTAATTAAAATTTTCTTAATTTTATTTTCCATATTAAGTTAATAACTTTTAAAATAATTAGGTATCTTAATAATTTTGTAAATTCCAATTCCAAGTTTCTGCCATTGCTCGAGCTATCCTTGTAGTAGTAAAATTATCTCCTTGATCTGATTTCACTTCTACGGACGCAATAGCTTGTGAGTCTAATTGATTATTACGAAGTAATTTATCAATTTGAGGCAATAATTGTTCTGAAAGAGTGTGTTCTTCTTCAATATTTAAAGAATCTATCTTTGTCTGATTTCTCCAAAGAGCTATTTTTATTTTCCTATTTTTAATATCAATAATAATTTTCATTTTTTTAAATATCTTTCTAGCTTATTGTTCATAATTATTTTAAACCAAAAAGTAAATTTCTCAGGAGTTAATAAAATTTCCTTTTTAATATCATCTAGACTTTTCCAACAGCAGTCTTCTGCTTCTTCTAAATTTATTTTTGGCTCTCCGTCAAATTTTCCTAAAAAAACATAATCAAATTCATTTTCAATTAGTCCATTTTTAAAATTTACTTTATAGGTAAAACTAAATATTTCTTTTAACTTACATTTAATCCCAATTTCTTCTATTAATCTTGACGACACCGCTTCTTTTAATTCTTCTCCCACTCTTGGATGGCTACAACAAGCATTACTCCAAAGTCCGCCTGAGTGATATTTATGACTAGCTCTTTTTTGCAAAAGCATTTTCCCTTGAGAATTAAAAATTAAAACCGAAAAAGCTCTGTGCAACTGTCCCTTTTGGTGAACAGCTAATTTTTCTCCCGCTCCGATTGGCTGATTATTTTTATTTACCAAAATTATTCTTTCTTCCATCATATTAATCTTTATTTTTTAAATCTTACTCTCCCTAAAAAAAATTTTCAGTTTTTGTCAGCTTGCCTTGTTTTTTATTTTTTAGTTCCTAGATAGCCAACAACTAATTTTTCTTTTTATTTAGTTGGCTTAGAGTTTCTATCTTTTTTAGTTTACACTTAAAAACTATTTCCACTAATTACCTCACGATTAACTTTCGCAAGACTTTTATTTATTTTTTTATTTTTTTCCAATCAAAATTCCATGGATCAGTTTTTCGTCCAGGAGCAATATCTTTATGTCCCAAAATATATTTTATTTTATATTCACTCTTAATTTGGTTAATCAGTTTCTTGACTGAATTATATTGTGCCTTAGTATATCCATCGATTTTATTCCCAATCATCTCAATTCCAATAGAAAAATTATTAACATTAGTCCTATTATCTGGAACCCTACTAATTCCAGCATGATAAGCAATATTGTTTTCTTTAACCAAGCGATAAATTGCTCCATCTCTTTCTATGAGATAATGTGGTGAAACTTTATATTTTTTATAGATAGCTAAAATTTTAGAAAAATCATATTGTCCTCCTCCTAGTGGATTATAGGTAGAATGGATAATAATTGTGTCAATTTTTCGTGTTCCGTTATATTTTTGATACCCCCAAGAAACCAAATCATTCTTAATTTTCAATCCTCTATCTGCAGTAAATAAATTTTTTGTCTCAGTTTTTGCCACTGTCTTGGTTTTTTTTGTTTTCTGTCTAGAAGTTACTATCTTTGTCACAGGAGCTGTTTCCTTTTTAAGAACTTTAGCCTTATTACTAGTAGATTTATGATTCTCTACTGTTTTTTTTTGAATATTATCTACATTCTTTTTTGTTGAAATAAATTTCTTTTGATCTAACTTTAAATCAATCTCTGTTTTTTGTCCATTTGAAGAAAAACCGCATCCGCTAAAAAAAACGCTTACCAAAAACACCAGTAATATTTTATTTAAACTTATCTCTTTCCTCATTTTGTCATTGTATCATAAAGGAGCTTTAGCTTCCATTCTAAAACTCTTAAAATTTAATAAAAAAAAATGCCACCAAGATATTAGATATCTTGGTGGCATCAGCAGAACCTTTAGACTATCGCTCCCCGCCACCATATTGGCTCAGGGAAGAATTTGAGGCTGCCCAGGTAATGC
>VAPM010172595.1_pt1 | contig 13866 bp, 15 predicted proteins | sample 3395091 | NCBI WGS metagenome assembly VAPM01 (sample SAMN08290445, study PRJNA428436) | hydrothermal vent metagenome | isolation source: Deep-sea hydrothermal vent chimney 3 | place: Pacific Ocean: Juan De Fuca Ridge | reverse complement strand
GATCGGAACCGGGTTGGTTTCAAATCAAATTCAAACGACCATTCTATACGAAATCTGTGTCCCGTGGCTATCCGTGCGTGGACTTGGCGTCACCAGATGGCGGCGCGGGGTTGATGATGCTCGGGGGGATTTTGCTGCGAACGTTTGCCGGCGTTTTTTTATTTTTCTGATGTCCCGTACCGCGCAGCAACAAGATGGATAGGCGACGGTTGCGGGCGTTGGTAGGATCTTTCGGCAGTAATGGGTCGGTCGCAGCCTTGCCCACCACGCGCGAAATGCGCGTTTTTGCGACGCCGGCATCGACGAGAAGACGGCGCACGGAATTGGCGCGGTCGCTGGACAGTTCCCAGTTGGTGTAATCATGAGTGCCGCCTCCCATGGGCACGGCGTCCGTATAGCCGCTGATGGAGAGTTTTTGCGGCATTTTGTTGATCACACCAACCACCATTTTCAAAAGTTCCTTGGTGCGCGGGTACATATTGGCCTTGCCTGAGGGAAACATCGCCAAACCGCTTTGATCGACGATCTGGATGCGCAGACCGTCCGGTGTGTTGTCGACGATAAGGCTCTTGGCCAGTTTTTTGAACTCCGGCAGAGCCTTCAAGGCCTTCTGCAGGTCCTTCTGGGCCTTCTCGAATGACGCCTGTTCGGCCTTCGCTTTGATTTCCTCCGGGGTGGGTTTGGGCGGCTCTGTCTTGTCTTGTAAGGCGGCGCCTCCGGACCCGGCCTTGGGCGGGGGAAGGTTCATGGTGACACTAGGAGGACGGCTTAACGTGTCGGATAGCGAACCGTCCTGGGCGATGGTTGTGCCACCGAGAATTTGTCCCGAACCGCTTTCTGACTTCGATGTCACCGTGGGGGCGAAGTAATCGGCGATCCCCTGAAGTTGGACCTGCGAAACGGCGCTAAGCAGCCACAAAAGCAGAAAGAAGGCCATCATTGCGGTGACAAAGTCGGCGTAGGCGATTTTCCACGCGCCGCCATGGTGGCCGCCATGGCCGCCTTTCTTGACCTTCTTGATGATGATGGATTGTTGGTCGGCCATATTCGGCGTGTGCCCTCGACGGTTTTGCCGTTACTCGATCTTTCCGGCTTCTTCTATGGTGTCTTCAAGTTCCTTGAAGGTCGGGCGGACGTGTGTCGGTATGGTTTTGCGCGCGAATTCAATGGAAACCTGCGGCGCATAGCCCTGCATGTGTGCAATAATGCCTGCTTTGATACAGGTGAGGTAGCTCGATTCTTCGTTGAACGTACCGCTGAGGGACTGCCCCATGGGGCTCACGAAGCCATACGAAAACAAGATGCCGCTGAAGGTTCCCACCAGGGCCGCGCCGATCAGTTCGCCGAGGATTTCGGGTGGTTCGGTGATAGATCCCATGGTTTTGATGATTCCCAGAACCGCCGCCACGATGCCCAGCGCGGGCAGGGAGTCGCCCAATGTGGATACGGCGCTGGCAATGGCGCTGTGTTCCTCGTGGTGGCTGTCCAGTTCCATGTCCATGATGGCCTCGATTTCAAATGCGTTCGAGGTGCCAAGTGTCAGCATGCGGAGGTAGTCACACATGAATTCAAGGGCGTGATGGTCGGAGGAAAACTCGGGAAAATGGCTGAACACCGAACTTTCACCCGGATTTTCAATGTGCCCCTCCAGGGCGAGGTCGCCCTTGCTTTTGGCCAGCCTGAAAAGGGAATACTGACAGGTCAGAAGCTCAAGATAGGAAGCCTTGTTGTATTTCGCGCCTTTGATCAGCTTGCCGAAATTGCCCAGCACGCCTTTGAGCACCACGGATGAATTGGCGATGATGAACGCACCGATGCCGCCCCCGAAAATGATCACGAACTCCAGGGGTTCCCAAAGAACGCCAAGATGACCGCCTGCTGCCGCATAGCCACCCATGACGGTGCCGACAACGACGAGAAAACCAACGATGAAGAGCATGAGCCCCGTGTGCTCCCAAATTTCATAGCGCGCCGTGTCAAGGGTATCGGCAGCGCCCCCTAAAGATCAAGTTGTTTTGCTGTTTCGGTATAGGTCATAGTGTACTGATTTCAAAGAGAATGTTCTCTCAGGTGCGTGTCCGTGTGTTTTTACGCAGGCATCTTTCGTCATTGCCTTGGTGTCACGTAGTCCTAATATGAGTGGGGATTTATGGTTGTGTGTCCAAGAAAAATATTTAACCTCGAATTTTCGGAGAAATCTTTTTGCCCGAACCCACCATCACCGAACGGGGGTTTTATGATGCCTTGGGCCGTTTCGCCATCGCCGTAACCTCCTCGTCTTGAGGACTGGAGGAGTGGTGACGAAAGATATCGTTGGCGCAATTCTTCGACGTATCGACGTTCGTATCCTGGCGGCGCAGTTCGCAGCCGTTGTGGTGATGCTCTTCGTGGCGTGGGGAACGCGCAATGTCTTTGTGTGGCGGGACATTATAGCGCACAGCTTTTGGCCGGTGGTACTGGTCCATGCCTTGGTGGCGTTGGCGCTCAGCGCTGCGTTTGGCTTACGTCGTGGTTGGTTGGTTTTGGGGTTCGTCCTGCCGGTCGTGGCGTGGCTGGGGATGGCCTTCGCGGTGCCGTCGTGGGTCTATTTGTTGACGTTTTTTGGCCTGTTGCTGATTTTCAGCAATGCTTTTCGTGAACGGGTGCCTCTTTATCTAAGCAATCGGGCCACCCGGGCCGCCATCTTGGAAATCCTGCACCGTGAGGCCTTGTCACCGCATCCAGGCCGACCGGTTTTCATTGATCTGGGCTGCGGACTTGGCGGTCTGATCGCATCTCTTTCCAGGGCGTGTCCGGATTGGGATTTTGTCGGTGTGGAAACGGCCCCGCTGCCCTATGTCCTAGCGAAGCTGCGTGTTTGGCATCGCGCCAATGCTCAGGTGCGATATCAAAGTCTTTGGGCCACGGACTTAAGCCGTTTCGATGTGGTTTACGCTTTTTTGTCGCCTGCACCCATGGCGCGCCTGTTGGCCAAGGCGGTGGCGGAAATGCTGCCTCAAAGCCTGTTCGTCAGCAATTCGTTCTGGGACGAAGACACGCCTTTCGACGTCAAGGTCGTGCTTGACGATTCCCGTCAAACGCATCTTGTTTACAAGCGGCTTTGACGGTGGGGCCTTGACAAAGGCACGCTCAAAAATATAAAACAAAACTACACCGTGCAGTTTACTTTTGCCCAAGGGAACCCAAGGGAGAAATGATGTCGATGGATTTGTTTTCACCCATAAAACTGAGAAATGTGAAGTGTGCCAACCGAATCGTGGTTGCCCCCATGTGTCAGTATTCGGCCACTGACGGTGTTGCCAATGATTGGCATCTGATGCATCTGGGCAATCTTTCGCTCGGGGGGGCGGGATTGTTGATAAGCGAAGCGATCAATGTTTCCGCTGAAGGTCGCATCTCGCCGGGATGTCTGGGCCTTTACAACGATGCGCAGGAAGCGGCGCTGAAACGTGTGATTGATTTCTGCCATGACGTGGGCTCGGCCCGTCTTGCGGTGCAGTTGAACCATGCCGGGCGCAAGGCGTCTGTGGCCGTGCCGTGGGATGGCGGGCAGGCCCTGTCGCACGATCAGGGCGGCTGGCCGGTCATCGCCCCTTCCGCTGTGTCCTTTGGCGAGGGCTGGCCTGTACCGGCAGCCATGGACCGGACCGATATGGATCGGGTGCGGGAGGAATTTGCAAACGCGACCCGGCGTTGTGATCGCATCGGCGTGGACGTCATTGAATTGCACTTTGCCCATGGCTATTTGCTGAGTGAATTTCTATCGCCCCTCGCCAACCACCGTGACGATGCCTATGGCGGGACGTTGGAAAACCGCATGCGCTATCCGTTGGAGGTTTTCCACGCGGTGCGCCAAGCCTGGCCCGACGACAAGCCGCTTGGGGTCCGTATTTCGGCCACCGACTGGGATGAGGCGGGCTGGACGATTACGGACTCTGTTGCCCTGGCTCGCGCTCTGAAAGCACTTGGTTGCGATTTCATTGATGTATCCGCCGGTGGAAATTCGCCCAACCGTCCGCCCATTCTTAAAGGGGGGAAGCAGGGCTACCAGGTTCCGTTTTCGCGCCAAATCCGCAAAGAGGCCGATATCGTCACCATTGCCGTGGGCAAGATCCTCGATGCCCAATACGCGCAAAGCGTGATCGCCGATGGGGGTGCCGATATGGTGGCACTGGCGCGCGGCATGCTGCAAGATCCCCGCTGGGCCTGGCATGCGGCGGCGAAGCTGGGGGCTGAAACCCCTCACTATCCGCCACAGTATATCCATGCGAAACCGTGAGGGTTCTCAAGATGCCGTCGCGCTCATGACCTGGGTATCAAAGCCGGCATCGCACAGATGATTCACGACATTTTGAACGTGATGAGCGTCAATGGTCTCGACGGCAACGTCGATTTGCGTCTGCTTCAAGGCGACGTCGGAAAACAGACGCTGGTGGTGAACCTCGATGATGTTCGCGCCGCTGTCACCGATGATCCGGGAAATGACCGCCAGGGTTCCCGGGGTGTCGGGAATATTGATGCGCAAGCTTGCCAGACGGCCTTCGCGGGCCAGACCGCGCATCAGGATCGACGACAGCATCCGCGAATCGATATTGCCGCCCGAGACCACTAAACCGACGCTTTTGCCGCGAAAGGCATCTTTGTATTTGAGCAAAGCCGCCAACGGCGCTGCGCCTGCGCCCTCGGCGACGATGCGCTGCATTTCCAGGAAATTCTGAATGGCCTGTTCGATCTCAAGTTCTCCGGTCAGAAAAACATCGTCGACCATGCGTTCGATTATGGCGTGGGTTTTTGGCGATGGTTCTTTGACGGCGATGCCGTCCGCAATGGTCTGATCGCCGGAAAAGTCGGTTACGGTGCGATGGTAGGCGTCGTACATGGACGGAAATAATTCGGCTTGCACGCCGTAGACTTCGATGCCGGGCTTTAAGGCTTTGGCCGCGGTGGCGATGCCGGAAATCAAACCGCCACCGCCGATGGCAACGATCAGGACGTCCAGGTCCGGCTTGTCTTCCAGCATCTCCAGCCCCACGGTGCCCTGACCGGCGATGACCAGATCGTCGTCGTAGGGATGAATGAAGGCCAGATTGTCGCGTGCGGCAAGGGCCAACGCATGGTCGCGCGCCTCTATGAAGCCGTCACCGCTGAGGACGACCTTTGCGCCCAGGGCCTCGGTCCGGGAGATTTTCGTAAAAGGCGTGGATTTAGGCATGACGATGGTTGCGGGAATGCCAAGCTGGCGGGCGAAGTAACCGACCCCCTGGGCATGGTTGCCCGCCGAGGCGGCGATGACGCCGGCCTTGCGTTCATCCGCATTGAGGCTGAGCAATTTCACCAAGGCGCCGCGCACTTTGAAGGCGCCGGTATGTTGCAGGTTTTCCAGTTTCAACCACACGTCCGCGCCGCTCAATTCCGAAAATTTCAATGACGGGATCAAAGGGGTGCGCAGGACGCGACCGTGAAGAAGCTCCGCCGCATTTTGAATGTCTTCCAGGGTCAAACTCATGGGTTTCGATTAGTCCATAAAAGCGTTGAGGGCACGGGCTATTGATAAGGGTGTGCTCCCCCTTATGTCACCAATTGTTTTTGCATGGCTTCAGATGCTCAGATTTAGGTTGCGTTATGGCCCGAATGTCCCACATATTTAAGCTATTGGGTTGGGAATACGCTCCCGGGTCCGCTTTGCGGCGCAGAACCCCGTCCCGCGGTGCAGAACAAGGAGAATATGTGCGATGTCTGGTCAAGCCCTGGTCAAGGCCGGAAGCAGCGAAGTTGATGTGGTCGGTGGCGAGGTTCTTTCTGAATTCGTAACCTTCAACATAGCAGGACAGTTGTTCGGTATCCCGGTCCTGATCGTGCAGGATATCTTGCTGCCGAAAAACATTGCTTCCATTCCTCTGGCGCCGCCGGAGGTGCGCGGTTCCATCAATCTGCGCGGGCGTATCGTCACCGTCGTGGATGTGCGCGTGCGCCTGGGGCTGGAGCGGCGCAAGGTCGCCAAGGCGGAAAATGTCGAGGCGAATCCACAAGAGCCCGCCGCAGGCAAAGGCGATTCCGAAGCGAACGATGCCGCCGACGACGCCAAGTCCCACAAACTGCGCAGCCATATGATGGGTGTCACGGTGGAACATAGCGGCGAGCTCTATACGCTTCTGGTGGACAGCGTCGGTGACGTGATCAGTATTTCCAAGAAGTCCTATGAGGGCAATCCCAGCACTTTGGATCCGTTGTGGCGCGAATTTTCCAGCGGAGTCTACCGGTTGGACACCAGGCTGATGGTGGTGTTGGACGTGGATCGCCTTTTGGACTTCAAGGCTGGAGTCTGACGTTTCCGATTCTCGCGGATTACCCGTTGAGCAGCTTCGCCGCCTGGGGGGCGAAGTAGCTTAACACGCCGTCTGCGCCGGCGCGTTTGAACGCCAGCAGACTTTCCATCATGGCCGCGCGGCCATCCAGCCAGCCGTTTTGCCCGGCGGCTTGAATCATGGCGTATTCCCCGGAAACCTGATAGGCGAAGGTCGGCATGGCGAATTCGTCTTTGATGTGCTTGAGGATGTCAAGGTATGGCAGGCCCGGCTTGACCATTACCATGTCCGCGCCTTCGGCGATGTCCAGGGCCACTTCGCGTAACGTCTCGTGCGCATTTGCGGGGTCCATCTGATAGGTCATCTTGTCGCCCTTGAGCGCCCCGCCGGAGCCCACCGCATCGCGAAACGGACCATAGAAACAAGACGCGTACTTCGCCGCGTAGGAGAGGATCTTGACGTCGTGAAAGCCTTCGTTTTCCAAGGCCGCGCGGATCGCGCCGACGCGTCCGTCCATCATGTCCGACGGGGCGATGATATCGCAACCTGCATGCGCCTGCACCAGGGCTTGGCGACACAAAACATCCACCGTTTCATCGTTGAGGATTTGCCCGTTTTCAACCAGACCGTCATGGCCTTCGGAATTGTAGGGATCCAGGGCCACGTCGCAGATCACGCCCACGTCGTCTCCCACCGCGTCCTTGACGGCCTTGAGCGCGCGGCACACCAGATTGTCCGGGTTCAGCGCTTCGCGGGCGTCCGGGGTCTTAAGCGTCGGGTCTGTGCGCGGAAACAGGGCGATTGCCGGAATGCCCAAGGTGCGGGCCTGTCGTGCGGCCTCAACGATCAGATCGATACTCAGGCGCTCCACATCGGGCATGGAAGGGATGGGCTCACGCGTGTTTTCCCCCTCGATAATGAACAGCGGCCAGATCAGATCGTTGACATGCAAGGTGTTTTCGCGCACCAAAGCGCGCATCCAACCGTGCGTGCGGTTGCGTCGCAAACGCACCGCGGGGAAGCGACCGGGGGCTGAAAATGTAGAGAACGATGTGCTCAAAACCGAAAACCTTTCGTAATATTCAAGGCGCTTAAGATATCGTCCACGCGCCGGATGCCAACAGAAAACTTTTCATCCGTTCAAGAAAGTTTTATTTTCGATTCCATGATGACAAAACGCAACGTGAAACGCCATGGTGGCGGCTTGCCCCCATTGCCCAAAGAGGTTCTGTTCGAATTCAAGCGTCTGGGCCATATTCTGCGCGTTGTCGCCATCGACCCGCAGAGTGCGACGGAAGTCACCATGATCGCCGATCCCCGCCAGCCGGAAACGACGATCAAGATGCTGGCCGCGCGCAAGCTGGCTTACGTTTTGGATAAAAAACGCGCCAAGCTGAAACACGAACAAGGCCGTAACCGGCTGAGATGACTTGCACTCTTTCTTTTGGTGGCGCACAAACGCTAGGGGATTCTACGCTTGTGCGATCCTAACCAATTGTACCGATAGTGAAAAATTCAGGGAGTAGAAGAATCATGATATCGCACAAAATGCGTTCTGGTATGGCCGCAGCGGCCGTGGCCGTCTTTTTGGGCGCCACCGCGCTAAACGCCCCCGCAGCCCTTGCCAAGGGCCTCAAGCTCGGTGCCTTGATGCCCATGACCGGTGGCTTGCAGCCGTATGGCGGCAGCTCTCTGGCCGGGATCAAGCTGGCCATCAAACAGATCAATGCACAAGGCGGCGTGCTGGGGGGCAAGGTCGAACTGATTGTCGGCGACACCCAAACGTCTGCCCAGGCCGGCGTGGCGGCGGCGCAGAAGCTCGTCAATATTAATCAGGTCAGCGCTTTGATCGGCGCTTTGTCCTCGGGCGTGACCGAGCCGGTGGCCTCGTCGGTGTCGGTTCCCGCCGGCGTGGTGCAGATTTCAAACGCATCCACGGCCCCGTCGATCACCACTTTTAAGGACCACGATTTGTTGTTTCGTACCGTTCCTACCGATGCCATCCAGGGGGTGGGATTGGCCGAAGTGACCCTCGAAGCGGGGATCAAGGACGTGGCCGTTATTTATGTCAACAACGACTACGGCAAGGGTTTGGCCGGTGCGTTTACCAGGGCTTACGAAAAACATGGCGGCAAGGTCACGGCCTCGGTCGGTTTTGACGCCAAACAGGCCTCTTACCGCGGCGAGTTGCAAAAAGCCGCCAAGGGCGGGTCCACCCATCTGGTGCAGATTGCCTATCCGGTCGATGGTACGCCGATGCTCAGGCAGTCTCTGGAGGGGGGCTATTTTTCAAAATTCATTTTCAGCGATGGCATGAAAGCCAATGAGGTGATCAAGGCCATCGGGGCGAAGTATTTGAACGGTTCTTTCGGCACCACGGCGGAATCGGCGGGGAAGGCGGCGGAGATCTTCAAAAAGGCCTTCGGTCCAACCGAAAAGCCCTATGTGGATACGGCTTACGATGCCACCATGATCCTCGCCCTGGCGGCGGAAAAAGCGGGCTCCAGCGACCGCACCGCAATCCACGACGCCTTGCGCTTGGTGGCCAACGCGCCGGGGGTAAAGGTGTTGCCGGGTGAATATGCCAAGGCTGTGAAATTGATCAAGCAGGGCAAGGATATCGACTATGTCGGCGCCTCCGGCCCGGTTGACTTCGATGCCAACGGAGACGTGTCGGGAACGTTTGCCTACTGGGTGATCGAAAACGGGAAATATGTGACCAAGAGAATCTTCGTGCCGAAGTCCTAATCTTTTCTTGAATGGCGCTCCGGCAACAAACCGTCGGGGCGCCACAGCAAGATCACCTGGATCAGGACGCCGATCATCAAGACGCGCAGTGCGCCCGCCCGGGTCGCATATTCCACCGGCAGAAGGCTGGTGAAGAATTCGGTGCCGTAATGAACGAACCAGATCACCAGTGTGCCCAGCAGCGCGCCTTTATTATTGGCGCTGCCGCCTGCGATCAACATTACCCATACCAGAAATGTGATGGCTTCGGGATTGAAGGCCTCGGGGCTGATGAAACCGATGAAATGTGCGTATAACGCGCCGGAAAGTCCCATGAACATGCTTCCCAGAACGAACGCCTGCATGCGGTAGCTGAGCACGTTCTTTCCCGAGGCCTGGGTCGCGGGTTCACTTTCGCGGATGGCGCGCAGCACCCGTCCCCAAGGCGATGTGCGGCCGCGCTCAAGGGCCAGGTAGCTTAAGGCCAACACCGCGAACACCACCAGCATGTAGCCCAGGGCAACGTTGCCGAACAGGCCTTGCAGAGGTCTCGGAATGTCTGAAATGCCATTCACGCCGTTGGTCAGCCAGTCCTCGTTTTTGAAAACAAGATCCACGATCTGGGCGATGCCGATGGTGGCGATGGCCAGATAGTCGGTGCGTAGCCGTAGGGTGATCAGACCGACCAACAAGGCCAGGATGGCGGAACTCGCCATGGCGCCGATCAGCCCAACGACGAACGGCAGGCCAAAGCCGCCAAGGTGATGAGCGCTGTTGGATGTGGTGAGGATGGCCGCCGTGTACGCGCCGGTGGCGAAAAAGGCCACGATGCCGACATTGAACTGTCCGGTGAAGCCCCATTGCAGGTTGAGACCAAGCGTCATGATGCCGTAGATGGCGGCCAGCGTCAGCATGAAGATGGCGTAATTGGCGAAACCGGCAAGTTCCATGTTTTCAGCGTCCTCCCAAAAGGCCCTGCGGGCGCAGGATCAACATGATCACCATGATGGTGAAAGCGACGGCAGGCTTGTACACCGGATCGATTACCAAGGTGGACATCTCCATGGCTATGCCGATGGTGAGGCCTCCTAAAATCGCGCCGTAAACGTTGCCGATTCCGCCGAGAATCGCGGCCGCGAACACCATCAATAGAATCTGCCAGCCCATCATCGGGGTCAATTGCGTATCCAAGCCGAGGAAAACGCCCGCCACCGTGGCCAAGGACGCGCCGATCACCCACGTCCATGCGACGACGCGCTCGGTATCAATGCCGCTGACGGCAGCCAGGTCCGGGTTGTCGGCCATGGCGCGCATGGCCATGCCCATTTTGGTGCGGTGGAGGAACTGATGCAGTCCGATCACCAGCAAGAGAGTGCTGGTGACGATCGTGATATGGTCGGGCCGGATAACGATCCCCCCGATGCGATAGGGCAGTTGAATGCCGGAGACAAACACATAGTTATCCGGTCCCCAGATGATCTGCACCAGCGCGCGCAGCACCATGGCGAAGCCGAACGAGGAAATCAACATGATCACGGGCTGGGTGCGCCGCAGTCGGCGGTATACCAGCCGGTCGATGGCCAGGGCTACCGCGACGGTGATGACGATGGCGAACGGCAGCGCGCCCCACCAGGGGAAGCCCAGTCCTGAGACGAACGCCAGCGTGATGTACGCTCCGAAGGTCATCATGTCGCCGTGGGCGAAATGAGCGAAACTGAGAATGCCGAAGAGCATACTGACGCCGATTGCCCCCAAGGCGAGGATCGAGCCCAGCACCACGCCATAGACCAGCAATTGCAGGATATCGTGCATCATTTCAACCACCAAGAAACATACGGCCCACTTCGGGGTCGTTCAACAAGGCCTGTCCGGCATCGCTGTAGCGGTTTTTCCCCATCACCAGGACATAGCCCATGTCGGCGATTTCCAGGGCCTTTTTGGCATTCTGTTCCACCATCAAGATGCCGATTCCCAGTTCCTTGTTGACGTGACGGATCATCTCGAACGTCTGGTCGATGAACTTCGGGCTGAGGCCCGCCGTCGGTTCGTCCAGCAATAACAATCGCGGCTCCATCATCATGGCGCGGCCCATGGCAAGCATCTGGCGCTCGCCACCGGACATGGTGCCGGCCAGTTGGGTGCGGCGTTCCTTGAGGCGGGGAAACAGTTCGTAAATGTATTCCATTTGCGCGGCAGGGTCATCACGGCGCAAAAAGGCCCCCATTTTCAGATTTTCGGCCACGCTCATGGTGGGAAACACATTGCTTTCCTGCGGCACATAGGCCAGGCCATGGGCGACGATCTTTTGCGTGTTTAAATTGGTAATGTCTTCCCCGTCGAGGAACACCGCGCCGCGGCGCAAGCGCACCAGTGCGAACACCGCCTTCATCAAGGTGGACTTTCCCGCGCCGTTGGGCCCGATGATGACCGAGATTCGGCCGTGCTTCACCTCAAGGGAACAGCCGTTCAGGATATCCGTTTTGCCGTAGCCGCCGACGGCGGCTTCAACCTTGAGAAGGCTCATGGCTGTCCTTTGTGATTTGGTTTTGCGCCAAGATAAGCTTCCAGAACGTGATCGTTGGCGCGGATGTCATCCATGGAACCCTGGGCGATGACGCTTCCTTGGCTCATGCAGATGACCGGTGCGCACAGTTCGCTCACTACGTCCATGTCATGTTCGATGATGCACACCGTATAGCCCATTTCCTCATTCAAGCGGCGGATCATCTTGGTCAGTTTGACCATCAGCGTCGGGTTGACGCCCGCACCCGGCTCATCCAGCAAAACCATCTTGGCGTCGGTCATGAGCGAGCGGCCCAGCTCCAGAAGTTTTTTCTGTCCCCCCGACAAATTGCCCGCCAATTCGTCGGCGACATGGGTAAGTTCCAGGAATTCCAATACGTTGTCGGCCTTTTCGCGCACCTGACGTTCCTGGCGGGCCACGAGTCCCGGACGAAACCATGCCTTCAACAGGTTTTCACCGGATTGATGGGGCGGCGTGACCATCAGGTTTTCACGCAGGCTCATGCGCTGAAAAGTCTGCGGAATCTGGAATGTCCGCACCAGCCCCAAATGGAACCGTTGGTACGGCGCAAGGGCGGTGATGTCCTGATCGTCGAACACGATGCGCCCCTGGTCGGGCCTTATGAAGCCCGCGATCATGCTGAAAAGGGTCGTTTTTCCGGCGCCGTTCGGCCCGATCAGTCCGGTAATGGAACCGCGCTTGATTTCAAACGTGCAGTGATCGACCGCCACGATACCGCCGAAGGACTTTGAGACGTCGTCAATGCTGATCATGGTGCCGGTTGAAAGAGGGTTAAGCGTGTCGAGGAGGTGGTCATAACATCCTTCAATAGGGCGCACAACGATTGCCTTTTTCCAATATCCATGTCTTTAATGCGCCGTTTAGGCTCCAAACTCAGGTCTTGTTATGATTCAAGTCATTCGCGCCAAACTTCACGGTCTGCGTGTCACCGATGCCAACCTGGATTATCAGGGTTCCATCACGCTGGACCCCGAAGTGTGTGAACGCGTCGGCATTTATCCGTTGGAATTCGTCGATATCTGGAACAAAACCAACGGTCAGCGCCTTCAGACGTATGTCATTTTGGGAGAAGCCGGCTCGCGGTGTTGCGTGTTAAATGGCTCCGCCGCGCGCGCCTGCCAGCCCGGCGACGAAGTAATCATCGCTGCGCGCGAGTATGTGACGCGTGATGAGTTGTATGACATCAAACCCAAAATTCTGACGTTCAAGGCCGAAAATGAAATCGATCAGGAACTGTATTACGATGTGTTCGCATCGCATGATCGTGATTACGATTTCCGCATTATGAATGGGGCCGACGTGGTGGATTTTCGCGGCAAAACCAAAGCGTCGGACTAAGTGGTTGTTGTTGGCTTGGCAGGCGCACGCGAGATATGGTATTGAAGTCGGGCTTACGACGCAGTGCCCAAGGGCTGTTCATAGACGGGCCGTAGACGGATCATAGGGGACGGAAAACACCATGACGAACGATATCATCGCCATTGCTTGTGATCACGGCGCCTTTGCATTGAAAGATCACATCGTTTCCTATCTTAAGGACAAAGGTGTGTCTGTTCTCAATCTGGGTGTCGATGGCCCGGATTCTGTCGATTATCCCGATTATGCCTACAAGCTGGCCCACACCCTTACGGACGGCCAGGCTGTGCGCGGCATTTTGATGTGCGGCAGCGGCATCGGCATTTCCATCGCCGCCAACCGCTTTGCGAACATCCGCGCCGCTTTGGTGCATGACGTTACCGGGGCGCGTCTGGCGCGGCAACACAACGACGCCAACGTGATTTGCTTCGGGGGACGCATGATCGGTCCGGACCTGTGCGAGGAGTGCGTCGATACCTTCTTGAATACAGAATTCGACGGCGGCGAGCGTCATGTGCGCCGTGTGGGCAAGCTGTCCCATCCGCCGCGTTAAACATCAACTTGTTGAAAAGGCTGAGCCCTGCCGATGACCTCCCCGACAACCGCGTATCCCAATGAAGACCTTGAACGATTTTTTTCGCAGAGCTTAAGCGAAACGGATCCGGTTCTGAAGGCTTCGATCGACGAAGAACTGGGTCGCCAGCAAAACCAGGTCGAATTGATCGCGTCTGAAAACATCGTCTCACGTGCGGTGCTTGAAGCCCAAGGCAGCGTGCTTACCAACAAATACGCCGAAGGCTATCCGGGACGGCGCTATTATGGCGGCTGCGAATACGTCGATGTGGCGGAAGAATTGGCGCGCGAGCGTGCCAAAGAGCTGTTTGGCTGTCAGTTCGTCAACGTCCAGCCCCATTCCGGCGCGCAAGCCAATGG
>VAPM010085837.1_pt1 | contig 13866 bp, 10 predicted proteins | sample 3395091 | NCBI WGS metagenome assembly VAPM01 (sample SAMN08290445, study PRJNA428436) | hydrothermal vent metagenome | isolation source: Deep-sea hydrothermal vent chimney 3 | place: Pacific Ocean: Juan De Fuca Ridge | reverse complement strand
CGATGACATCGAGGCCCTACAAGACACTGTGGAGGTGATGTTGGCGTGAACGAACGCTTCCATCGGATCTTTCCTGAGGACAAACCGCTCATCGCAATGGCACACGTGCCACCGTTACCGGGGACACCCCTTTATGACGCCGATGCCGGGATCGCCGGTCTGATCGACTCACTCAAGCGAGACGTCGAGATCCTGGTCGATACAGGCTTCGATGCAGTGATGTTCTGCAACGAGGGTGACCGGCCATACCGCTTCGAAGCCGGTTACGACGGTGTTGCCGTCATGAGCCGCGTCATCGCTGAAGCAGCACCGCGGGCGATACCGTTCGGTGCAGACTTCCTGTGGGATGCGGCGGCGGCTCTTGCCATCGCAGTAGCTACCGGGGCGTCGTTCATGCGCGAAGTCGTGACGGGTTTCTACGAATCAGACATGGGTCCGTGGAGTACCGACGCCGGCGCATTGTTACGAGAGCGCCGTCGCCTCGATGCGGACGCCGTCGCCATCTTCATGAACATCACCCCCGAGTTCGCCTCCCCGATCGGAAGGCGCAGCTTGCACGACGTCGCGCGTTCGACGGTCGTGTCGAGTATCCCGGACGCGATCTTGATCTCGGGGCCGATGGCTGGAGCCGAGCCCGATCTCGCGGCGCTCGAGGAAGCGAAATCGGCCGTTCGCGACGATGCCCCTGTACTCGTCAACACAGGAGCGAAGAGCACGAACATCGCGTCGTTCCTGTCGGTCGCCGATGGAGCGATCGTCGGCTCTGACCTGAAGGTCGACGGATATACATGGAACCCGGTCGACCCGGGCCGCGCGAAACGTTTCGTGGAGGCAGCTCGCGGATGACGGCACTCCTCGGGATCGACATCGGAACGACGGCGACGAAAGCCGTCGTGTTCGATATCGAGACGGGGATCATCGGCAGCAAGATGCGTTCGTGCGACCTGAGTTCGCCTCACCCGGGTTGGGCGGAGGAGGACCCCGCTCAGTGGTGGAGCAACACGGTGGACATGGTGCAAGAGGTGACGGCCACCACGAGCATCGATGCCGTCGGTGTCAGTGGGATGGTTCCATGTGTTGTCCTCGTCGACCACAACGGTGAGGTCCTGCGACCCTCCATCCAGCAGAACGACAGCAGAGCCGTCGCAGAGATCGCAGAGTTACGAGATCGGTTCCCCGACACCGAGATCATCTCGAGGACCGGCTCTCCCATCACGCAGCAGTCGGTGGCGCCGACCCTGCTGTGGATCCAACGGAACGAACCCGAGACATGGTCCAAGGTGCGCTGGATCATGGGCTCCTACGACTTCATCACGTACCGTCTGACGGGGACCCCGACGATCGAACGGAACTGGGCGCTCGAAAGCGGCCTGTATGACCTGAACACAGGCGGATGGGCACCCGACATCCTCGAGGCGGCCAACGTCGATCAGCGTCTCCTGCCACCGATCAACGACCCGTCCACAGTTGTGGGGACGGTTGAGAACGAGGTCGCACGATCCACTGGTCTGCGTCCCGGAACACCGGTCGTAGCTGGTGCTGCAGACCATGTCTCATCAGCGTTCGCTGCTGGGGCGATCGAAGAAGGCGACCTCGTCGTCAAGCTCGGAGGGGCGGGGGACATCCTGCTTACCACCGATCATCCCGTGGTCGACGATCGCCTCTACCTCGACTTCCACCTTGTCCCCGGCCGGTTCCTCCCCAACGGGTGCATGGCTGCCAGCGGGAGCTTCATCCGATGGTTCCAACGCGAGCTCGCCGGGTCTGTGTCCCTTGAACAACTCGACGCGGAAGCGGCTCAGTCTTCCCCGGGCGCCTCGGGTGTTGTAGCCCTTCCCTATCTCCTCGGGGAGAAGACCCCCATCAACGACCCGAGCGCCCGGGGAGCATTCATCGGGTTGCATCTCGGGCATCGGCGTGGAGACCTGTTCCGAGCAGTTCTCGAATCGGTCGCGTACGGGTTCCGGCATCACCTCGAGGTGTTCGAGGAGCTCGGGTTCTCGCCCACACGTATCCGACTCACTGACGGCGGAAGCAAGTCGCGCGTGTGGACTCAGATCATCGCCGATGTCCTCGGGCAACCAGTTGAACCCGTTGAGTTCACAGGGGGATCTGCCTTTGGTGTTGCATTCGCGGCCGGTGTCGGGACCGGAGTCATCGATGATTGGACGACGATCGCCGGGATGCTCGACGTATCGAACCCGATTGAACCCGATCCAGACCCTCGGTACGAAGAGGCCTATCAGGTCTACCGGAAGCTCTACCCCGCGTTGAAAGAGGTGCTCACATGAACGTGCTCATCACCGGTGCCGGTGCTGGAATCGGTGCAGCGATCGCCAAGGAACTCGCTGGTCGCGGAGACCGGGTGATCGTCACCGACATCGACGAGGCCGCAGCCCAGGTCGTGGCGGAAGAACTCGGCACGCTTGGCCTCAGGCTCGACGTCACGGATCCCGAATCGCTGGTGATAGCCGCCGACGCAGCGGAGAGGGCCTTTGGCCCGCTCACCGGCTGGGTTTCGAACGCCGGTGTCTCTTCGATGTTCCCATTCACCGAGATCCCACAGGACGAGTGGGACCGCAACATGGGCATCAACGCCAAAGGCGCGTTCCTTGCAGGGCAGGAAGCAGCCCGCAGATTCCAGGCCTCCAACGTCGATGGCGTGATCGTGAACGTCGCGTCGATGGCAGGGAAAGCGGGTGCAGCACCGTTCCTCGCTCACTACGTGGCCTCGAAGTTCGCGGTCGTCGGCCTCACCCAGGCGATGGCGGCCGAACTCGCACCCTCGGGGATCCGCGTCAACTCCGTGTGCCCCGGGTATGTCGTTACCGGCATGCAGGAACGGGAGCTGGCGTGGGAGGCGCGTCTGCGAGGCGTCGACGTCGATGAGGTCAAGCGCCTCTACATCGCCGACACACCCATGGGTCGTCTCGAAACTCCAGAGGATGTGGCATCCGTTGTCGCGTTCCTCTTGAGCGACGCGGCGAGGTTCATCACAGGAGAGGCGATCTCTGTCAACGGCGGCGCCTTCATGGACTGATCGACCTTCAGGGTCGGTGGAGACACCAGGACGACAACAAGGAGAAGATATGATCAAGAAACGAAAGATACGAAGCACGCTCGTGGTGCTGTTCGCTGTGCTTGCACTGGTCGCCAGCGCATGCTCTTCGAGTTCCGGTGAGGGCGACGCGACGACGACGACGGCAGCCCCGGAGGCCGGTGAGACGGCCACGGTGCGCGTCATCATGGAGGAAGTTCCCGACACGGACATCGTCAGTGCGATGGTCGCCGACTTCAACGCGGTGTACCCCGATATCACCATCGAGATCGAAGCGATGCCTTATGACCAGATGCGGGACCGTGTCGTGTCGTCGTTCCTTGCATCGGATCCGACCTTCGACCTGATCATCGTGGACAATCCTTGGATGTACGACTTCGCGTCTGCCGGCTTCCTCGAAGACCTCACGTCGCGTATCTCGTCGACCGATGGCTACGACTACGAGGACTTCTCGGAGCCACTGAGGACCATCGCTGAAGTCGATGGCGGGATCTTCGGTATCCCCTTCTACAACTACGGGTTGAGCCTGATCTACCGAGCCGACCTCTACGAAGCAGCGGGTCTCGAAGCCCCCACATCGCTCGAGGAGTTCGGAGCAGCGGCAGCTGCACTGACGACAGCGGACATGGCCGGCATTGCAATGCAGCCCCAGAAGGGTTACAAGATCTTCGAAGAGTGGGCGAACTACCTCTTCGCTGCAGGCGGCGCTATCCAGGATGCCGACAACAAGGTCATACTCGACAGTCCCGAAGCGCGGACCGCGCTCGAGACGTACATCGAGTTCTACAACTCGTACGCACCGCAGAACTCGCTCAACTGGTCGTTCGACGAGTCGCTGCGAGCTGTGGCCGGTGGCCAGGCAGCCCAGATGATCTCGTACAACTGGATGCTCCCGACGCTCAACAGTCCTGATGGCCCTGCCGGCGATCTCACCGGCGAGTTCAAGGTCGCTGAGGTTCCCGGAGGCAAGTCCGTGCTCGGAGCCTGGTACTGGTCGCTCCCTGAGAACTCGAACGTCAAGGATGCAGCCTGGACCTTCGTCTCATGGATCAGCGGTAAGGAGCAGGCAACAGCGAGAGTCATCGCCGGGGGTGCGCCCGTTCGTGCCAGCGTGATGAACGATCCCGACGTATGGTCGCAGGGATTCGGCGAGGAGTACTACACGACGGTTGCCGCGATCCTCGAGGATGCAATGCCTCTTGCAGACGGTCCGAACGCCGAGGAGATGATCAACGTGGTGGGCGAAGAGCTCAACGCGGCGGTCGCCGGGCAGAAATCCGTCGATGCGGCGATCACCGACGCGGCGGCTCGCGCCCAGGAGGTTCTCAACCAGGGTGGCTGATGTCAAGGAAGCAGCGGTGAGGAGCCCCAGCGGCTCCTCACCGCGCAACCCGAGGATGCGGCGCAGGCTGACGAAGTGGATGTTCATGGCACCCCTCGTTGGCCTGTTCGCCGTGTTCTTCGCCTATCCGTTCGGTTACAGCGTCTGGATCTCGTTCACGAACCTCACGATCACCAAGCCGGGCCAGACACGGTTCGTGGGTATCGACCAGTACCTCAGCCTCGCATCCAACAACACCTACATCGACTCGCTTCGCAACACGTTCCTCTTCGTCATCGGCGCTGTCGGTCTCGAACTCGTCATCGGGATGGTCATCGCGATGGCCCTCTACCGCCAAAGATGGCTCAAGAACGCCACCAGGGCGGTACTCCTGACCCCCATGTTCGTGACGCCGATAGCTGTGGGCCTCATGTTCCGGTTCCTCCTCAACCAGCAACTCGGCTTGATCCCTCGTCTGCTCACCGTCTTTGGCGTCACGATCGACTTCTTCGGCCCGCGCCTCGCCCTTGTATCGATCGTCCTCATCGACGTGTGGCAGTGGACGCCGCTCATGATCCTCATGCTTCTTGCGGGACTGCAGAGCCTCCCTGCCGAACCGTACGAGGCTGCCCGCGTCGACGGTGCCGACGCATGGTTCACCTTCCGTAACGTCACACTTCCCCTGTTGAAGCCGGTCATCGTGGTCGCAGTCATCATCCGTGCCCTCGACGCATTCAAAGTGTTCGAGTACGTGTTCGCGATCACCAAGGGCGGTCCGGGAACCGCCACTGAGACGATCCAGTACCAGGTGTACAAGACAGGTTTCCAGTTCTTCCGCCTCGGTGAAGCTGCAGCCATGGCACTCGTGCTGGTCGTCATCGTGCTGTTGATCGTCGTTGTCGGCTATCGAAGGATGGTGCCGCGGTGATGAACCGACTTCGCAGGGTCCTGATCGGTGTTGCGCTCGTGGTCGTTGTCTTCCCCTACGCGTGGGTCGTCATCAGTTCGATCAAGAGCCAGGCAGACCTCTCCGACCCGACCCGGCTCGTTTTCACTCCGACCCTCGTCAACTGGAAGGCCGTCGTCGAGGGAGGGATCCTCGGGAGCGCCGCGACCTCGGTCGTGGTCGGTGTCGTCACCGTTGTGATCGCTCTGGTCTCGGGGACGTTGGCCGCGTACTCGATATCGAAGTTGCGTACCGGGGGAGACAAGACACGGTTCACCGTCCTTCTCTCAGAGATGATGCCACCCGCCGTGCTCGTGATCCCCCTGTTCTTCCTCGCCCTCAGCGCAGGTGTACGCGATACGCTCTTCGCCATCATCCCCGCACATCTGACGTTCGTCGTCCCGGTGGTCACGTGGTTCATGATCGGGTTCTTCGATGCGGTCCCCGACGAGCTCGAGGAGCAAGCCCGCGTTGATGGCTATGGACGTGTCCGGGCGTTCTGGAAGGTCGTGCTCCCGCAGGTTCTTCCCGGGCTTGGTGCCGCAGCAATATTCGCTTTCATCTTGTCGTGGAACGATCTGTTCTACGCGCTGATCCTCGCCGGTGGCAATACGCGGACGTTGCCGGTGGCGATCGCGGGGTTCAACACGTTCCGTGGCGTGGAACTCGGCACCATGTCGGCGGCGATCCTCATATCGGTCGTCCCGGTGCTCATTGCCAGTTTCTTCGTCCAGCGAAGACTCATACAAGGTTTGTCCGGTGGAGGTGTGAAGGGCTGATGGCAGGTATACGACTCGAGCGACTCACGAAACGGTACGGCCCCAAGAACGTCGTCGATGGCATCGACCTCGAGATCGAGGAAGGACAGTTCACCGTTCTCGTTGGTCCGTCCGGCTGTGGCAAGACGACGTCCCTTCGGATGATCGCCGGCCTCGTCGAACCGACGTCGGGTCGCATATTCATCGGCGACCGCGACGTCACCGACCTGGAGCCGAAGGACCGCAACATCGCCATGGTGTTCCAGAACTATGCCCTCTATCCGCATCTCTCGGTGCGCGACAACATCTCGTTCGGACTGCGGGCACGCAAGAAGAGCAAGGCGGTGATCGATGAGCGGGTCGAGTACGCAGCGAATCTCCTGAACGTGGAGGAGCTTCTCGACCGGAAGCCGGGTGAGCTATCGGGAGGCCAGCAGCAGAGGGTTGCCATCGGGCGGGCGATCGTACGCGAGCCCGAGGTCTTCCTCTTCGACGAACCGCTGTCGAATCTCGACGCGAAATTGAGAGTCGAGATGAGGACGGAGCTGCTCCGTCTCCAGCGGGCGCTCGGTGCCACCATGGTGTATGTGACCCACGATCAAGAGGAGTCGATGGCTCTCGCCGATGAGCTGGTGGTGATGAACGCAGGGAGCATCCAGCAACGCGGCAGGCCCCAGGACGTGTACGACCATCCAACGAACACGTTCGTCTCGACCTTCATCGGAAGTCCGGCCATGAATCTGATCGAAGGCGAGATCGCCCGTGGTGTCTATGAGGGTCGTGGCATCCGTATCACTGCACTCGATGGGCTCCCAGGGCCGGTGACGCTTGGTGTACGTCCCGAACACATTCATTTCATCGATGACCTACCAAAGCAGGAGGCAACGGAGCCCTTCGAAGCACTCGTCGATGTCATCGAGCCTCTCGGGGCACGAGCGGTGCTGTCGCTGCGAGTCGGGGGGAGCCAACCCCTGCGAGCAGTTGTCGACTCACGGTGGCTGGGTGGTCTCGTCGAAGGGGAGTTCTCTGAGTTCGTCTTCGACCGGAACCGACTCCACTTCTTCCGATGAGGAGCACCGCGGGCGAGACGACCGCCGAACTCGTACTTGCGCTCGAGGTCGCCGAAGCAGCAGGGGACCTGCTGCTCGACTACGCGACTCGAGATGTCCGGAAGCGACACAAGAGTGGCCGCGAACTTGTGTCTGAGGCTGACTTTGCAGCGCAGAGGCTGATCGTCGACGCCATCCGTGAGGCCTTTCCCTCAGATGGCATCATCGCGGAGGAATCGATCAGGGTCGTTGGACGGCCTGAGTCCGGACGGCGCTGGTTCATCGATCCCTTGGACGGTACAACGAACTTCCTCAAAGGCCAGTCGAGGTGGGGCACTTCGATAGCGTTCTACGACGGTGAAGCTGGTGCGATGGGTGTCGTGACCTGTCCGCCACGAGGCGAGACGTACTACGCGAGCATCGGAGGCGGTGCGTACCTCGGCGAGGAAACACTCACCTGTTCCGATGTCGGGTACCTGGCTGATGCGGTCGTTACCTCAGGGTTTCCGTACGACTTCTCGAAGGGATCGAATCTCGAGGAGTGGACTGCAATCACTCCCCAGGTGCTGACCGTGCGTTGTCTTGGTGCAGCCGCCCTGGATCTCTGCGATGTTGCGAGTGGTCGAAGCGATGCGTTCTGGGAGCAGGGACTCGGTCTGTGGGATACCGCCGCGGGGATCGTCATCGCAGCCGAGTCTGGGGCTCTCGTGACCGATATGGAAGGTGTCGTCTTGGCCAAGCCTTCGTGCGATGTCGTCGTGGCGAATCCTCTACTCCATCGGAAGGTCCTCACCTGTCTTCGATCCGGGTCTGCGGAGATCCCCGTTGTTGCACGAAGCTGATCCTTCCGGTGGAGAGACCCCGAATTCGTGAAGATTCTCCGCACGGATGCCCGGACCGGCACGGTGGGCGAACCCACATCGCTTCCCACAGCATCGCGTGATCGGATCGGGTCGTGCCGGGAGAGGAGACGATCACCATTGGCGCTAAACTTCCGTTCGAGATTCACCCATGTGAGGTGAATCGATCGATGGGCCTCAACCTGGTGGTGAACTCATGAACCGCATTCTGGAAACTCGTGTGCTTGCTCCAGAGGTCAAGTACTTCCGTATCGAAGCACCCAAGGTGGCTCGCAAGCGCAAGGCCGGTCAGTTCGTCATCATCCGGGTCACCGGCACAGGGGAGCGGATCCCGCTCACCATCGTCGACTCGGACCCCGACGAGGGATGGATCTCTCTCATCGTCCAGGGTGTCGGCAAGACCACCCGCACCCTCAACGAGCTCGAAGCCGGCGACTCCGTGCACGACCTTGCCGGGCCCCTCGGCATGGCTTCTGAGATCCATGAGTACGGAAGGGCGGTCGTCATCGGAGGTGGTGTCGGTACCGCCATTGCATATCCGACTGCCGTGGCTCTCGCCGAGGCGGGGAACGATGTGGTCGCCATCATCGGCGGACGGAGCCGTGAGTACGTGCTCCTCGAGGACGAGATGCAAGAGGTGTGTGCCGAGGTGTACCCGACCACGGACGATGGGAGTTACGGATACCACGGCTTCGTGACCGACAAGCTCGCTGAGCTGATCGCCGACGGTCCCGCTATCGACCATGTTATCGCTGTCGGCCCCATCCCGATGATGCGTGCCGTTGCCGGGGTGACCCGGCCGCACGGTATCGACACGGTCGTGAGCCTCAACCCGATCATGGTGGATGGCACCGGGATGTGCGGTGGCTGTCGGGTCTCGGTGGGCGACGAGACCAAGTTCGCATGTGTCGACGGTCCCGACTTCGATGCCCATCTGGTGGACTTCGACCTTCTCGATCGACGCAACAAGACGTACACGGCGTTCGAGTACTACCGCAACGAAGAGTTCACCGAAGAGCACAGACACGTCGATCCGGTGGGGTCCTCCTGATGGCTCGCGAACTCACCCGCAGGGAGCGGCTCAAGATTCCCCGACACGAGATGCCGGAGCAGGATGCGCACGACCGGTCGGTGAACTTCGAAGAAGTGAACCTCGGATTCACGGCGAAACAGGCCGTTGCTGAAGCGGAGCGGTGTCTGTTGTGTGCAAAGCCGACGTGCATCGATGGGTGCCCGGTGGGCATCGACATTCGCGAGTTCGTCCGACTCGTCGCCGATGAGCAGTTCAGCGACGCGGCCGATGTCATCAAGCGGGACAACTTCCTCCCTGCCGTCTGCGGGCGGGTGTGCCCCCAGGAGGACCAGTGCGAAGGCGCATGCGTTCTCGTCAAGAGGTACAAGCCCCTTGCCATCGGTCACCTCGAACGGTTCGTCGCCGACTATGAGCGTGAGCGCGGGGGTTCCACGGCTACACCGACGATCACCAAGACCGGCAAGAGCGTCGCCGTCGTCGGGAGCGGTCCTTCAGGGCTCGCATGTGCCGCGGACCTGATCCAGGCCGGCCACGACGTCACCGTGTTCGAGGCACTCCACGAACTCGGTGGTGTGCTCGTCTATGGGATCCCGGAGTTCCGCCTCCCCAAGGAGATCGTCAAGGCTGAGGTGGACCAGCTCGCAGACCTGGGTGTCCGATTCGAGATGAACGCCGTCATCGGGATGATCGACACGATCGACGAGCTGCTCGCCGACGAGGGGTACGACGCGGTGTTCATCGGTGTCGGCGCCGGTCTGCCGAGGTTCCTCGGCGTGCCCGGTGAGAACCTCGTTGGCGTGTACTCGGCGAACGAGTTCCTGACACGCATCAACCTGATGCGTTCCTATGCGCCTGGTGCCGAGACCCCGTTACTCGACCTGTATCGAAAGACGATCGCCGTCTTTGGTGGTGGCAACACCGCAATGGACGCGGTGCGCACTGCGCGGCGACTCGGTGCCGACCCGGCAACCATCTTCTACCGCCGCAGTGACGCCGAGATGCCTGCACGTGCCGAAGAGGTGGCCCATGCCAGGGCTGAGGGCATTGGCTTCGAGACGCTCGTATCACCGATCGAACTCATCGGAAACGAGGACGGATGGCTCACGGGTGCCCGGTTCCAGCGCATGGTGCTTGGTGAACCCGACGACAGTGGGAGGCGCCGACCCCAGCCGATCCCCGGTGACGAGTTCGAGATCCCCATCGACATAGCGGTCGTCGCCATCGGCAACGAACCGAACCCACTCATCCACAGAACGGCTCCCGACCTCGAACAGACGGCGTGGGGCACCATCGTTGCGGACCCCGAGACGGGCCGTACTGCAAAGAAGGCAGTCTTTGCCGGGGGCGACATCGTCACCGGGGGAGCCACGGTCATCCTAGCGATGGGAGCCGGGCGCCGGGCTGCAGCCTCGATCAACGAGTACCTCGACTCGGGCGTCTGGTAGGGCGGAGCACCCTGGTAGTTGGTGTCGTTCGGGCGGAGCCTCTCACTTGCACGAGAGGAAGCGAACGGTGGTCTCCATCTCCTCGAGTACATCGGCCATCGCCTCGATCGTATCGTCGACATCGGCGTCGGTCGAGTGGTGAGACAGAGAGAACCGCAACGCGCAGTGCGCAGCTCGAGCGGTCTTGCCCATTGCAACGAGGACATGGGTGGGTTCCGGGTTGCCGGTCTTACAGGCAGATCCCGACGAGAGGGCGACGCCGTGCTGGTCGAGCGCTACCACAAGGGATTCGCCGCGGAGCCCGGGCAGCGTGAGGTTGAGCGTGTTGGGTAGTCGATGGGTTGGGTCACCGTTGAGTACGGCAGTGGGAAAGAGGCTGGTGATACCCGCCTCGAGGCGGTCCCGCAACGCTGCCAGTCGGCCACCATCTCTGACCCACGCAGGTGCCAGCTCCGCTGCCCTGCCCATTCCCACGATGCCAGGGACGTTCTCCGTGCCCGCACGCAACCGTCGTTCCTGTTGGCCGCCATGGATGAGTGGCTCGAGTTCGACACCTTTGCGAACATAGAGAGCCCCGACACCTTTGGACCCGTGGAACTTGTGTGCTGCGATGCTCAGGAGGTCGACATCGAGATCCTCGACATCGACGGGGATCTTCCCCGCCGCCTGGACGGCATCGGTGTGAAAGAGCACATCACGATCATGGGCGATGCGACACAGCTCCTTGATCGGTTGGAGGGTGCCGACTTCGTTGTTGGCCATCATGATCGACACCAGGATCGTGTCGTTGCGTATCGCCTTGCCGAGTTCTCCGGGGTCGACCCGTCCCCACTCGTCGACCGTGAGATACGTGACGTCGTACCCGATGCGTTCCAGAAACGCCGCTGTCTGGAGGACTGCAGGGTGTTCGATGGTCGTTGTGATCAGGTGACGACCCTTGTCGGCGTATCGGAAGGCAACACCCTTGAGTGCCAGGTTGTCCGCTTCCGAGCCGCCCCCGGTGAAGACGACGCTACGTGGACGTGCGTTGATGAGTCGTGAGACCTGCCGCCGTGCCTTGACCACTGCTTGCCTGGCGTCGCGGCCTGTTCGGTGGATACTCGAGGGGTTGCCGTGGAAGGTGCCGAGGTACGGCGTCATGGCCTGCCGCACTTCCTCGGCGATCTGCGTCGTAGCGTTGTTGTCGAGGTAGATCCGCGGCCGCTCACCATTGTTTCGTGTAGGCAGCACCGCCAGATCGGGATGGAGGCTGTGCCCATCCTTGCGGGTGGCCCCGGTGCCCTCCGCGATCTTGATGACGCTGCACAGGAGCGCCTTATAGACGGGGAACCCCGAGATCTCGTCGTAGTTGCCGAGATCGGTGAGGACGTTGACGTTCCACTCCTGCCACGACACCGGCCCGACCGGTGTTCCGCCACCCATGTTGGCCTCGATCGCACCCTCAACGATGCGGTCGGTGACCACGGCGCGGAACGTGACTGCACCGCGACGTGTCACGACTTCCACGAGGTCACCGGCAGCGATCCCGCGCTCGGCAGCATTATGCACGTTGATCTCCACGATCGGCTCGGGGCTATCGACGACGAGGTCGGGGATGCTGTGGTGCTGAGAGCGGAAGTCGTTGTGTGGTCGTGCACCCGAGTTGAACACGAGGGGGTACTCCACGGCGAGGTCCGGCTCGGCGATGGGCCCCTCCGTCGGCTCGGTGTACTTCGGGAGCGGCTCGTACCCGTACTCCTCGAGGATCGTGGACCAGATCTCGAACTTCCCCGTCGGTGTATCGAAGCCCGGAGTGCCGTCGGGGCGCAGCCCACCCTTCTGCCACTTCTTGTACTCCATCATCGGGGTTGGGAGTTTCACCCATCCCCCGGCTTCCTGCACGTCTTCGAGCGTGTACCCGGAGCCGTCGAGCGCGCGGCGGATCATCGCATCTTCGGTCGCGGGGAAGAGATGTCCGTAGCCGAGGCGGTCGGCGAGCTCGGCCATGATCAGGTAGTCGTTGCGGGCCTCTCCGACCGGGTCGATGACCCTCTCTCGCAACCGGAACATGGGGCCGTACGTCATGTACGAGTCGATCTCGAACATGGTGGTCGCCGGCAGCACGACGTCGGCGTAGCGGGCATCGGCGGTGAGTGTGCGGTCGATGCAGACGACGAAGTCGAGCTTGGACAGCGTCTCCTCCCAGATGGGTGTCTGGGGCCAGGAGGTCAAGATGGATGCACCGTGGATGATCAACGACTTGATCGCGTAGGGGTCGTCATGGAGCACAGCGTCGACCAGACTCGAAGCGTGACCCTCACCGCGATACTTGGAGTAGAGCGGGAACTTGTCGAAGCCCACCGCTGTGGTCACGTCCGGGTTCGGTTGGTTGCATGAGCGATTGATCGGGAAGTGCGTGTCGGGCATTGCCAGGCCTATGCCGCCCGGCACGTCGAGTTGGCCTGCCAGAGCGAAGAGTGTGTGCACCGCACGGATCGCCTGGATCCCGCTGTTGGAGTACTCGAGGCCGGTGTACATCAACGGACAGGCACCCGAAGCCGCTGCAAGGCGCCTGGCAAGGTCCCGAATCGTGTCGGCGGGAACTCCTGTGATGGCCTCGGTGACGTCGGGTGAAAAGTGCTGGATGTAGCTGCGCAACTCGTCGAATCCGTGGCACCAGCTCTCGGCGAAGTCGTCGTCGTAGAGATCCTCGTCGATGAGTACACCGATGAGGGAGAGGGCGAGAGCACCATCGGTGCCGGGGCGGAGCGGGATCCATTGGGCGTTACTTCGCTCGACTGTCTCGGTACGTCGGGGGTCGATCACCACGATGTCTGCCCCCCGAGCCGCCGCTGATTCGAGTCGGACCATGTCGAGGGGAGGAGAGTCGGTGGCCGGGTTGGCTCCCCAGACCACGAGCATTTCTGCGTTTTCGACGTCCGAGAACATGTCGATGAGCATCCGACCCATCGTGACGTGGGGAGCGATGATCGCGAACGAGACGTAGCACAGCGCACCGACACCCATCGTGTTGGGTGATCCGAAGGGAAACAGCACGTTCGAGGCCGATGAGACGGGAGCCTCTTGTGGTTGATACATGTCGCACAGTGACAGCTCGAACGCTCCGCGCCCCGTGTAGATCGCTGTTGCCTCGGGACCCGACTCTGCCTTGATCCGTTCGAGGTTCTCGACGATCAGGTCGTACGCCTCGTCCCACGAGATCGGCTCGAACTCGTGCGTTCCTTTGGGCCCGACACGCTTCATCGGGTGGCGAAGCCGGTCTGGTGAGTACACGATATCCCTCGCATGCGCACCCCGCCGACACAGCATCCCGAGTGGGTGGCCCTTGCTTGGTGCGATCGTCTCGAGCTCGCCGTCGCGAACGCCGACGTCGACCCAGCATCCTGCCGGGCAGAT
>VAPM010430430.1_pt1 | contig 13875 bp, 10 predicted proteins | sample 3395091 | NCBI WGS metagenome assembly VAPM01 (sample SAMN08290445, study PRJNA428436) | hydrothermal vent metagenome | isolation source: Deep-sea hydrothermal vent chimney 3 | place: Pacific Ocean: Juan De Fuca Ridge | reverse complement strand
CAGCGTAAACTTGAAAAAAAGAAAAATCCGACCGGTGAGCAGGAGCCCCTTGCCCCACAGGACGACGATCTGTTGTAACCTCATTCCCCCTGATATATATATCTTCAATCTTCTGCTGCAGGACGTTTCCTTGTAGCTGCATTGTAAGGACACGATCATGATTACTGCATCCAATGTTGCTCTTGCCTATGGCAAGAGAATTATTTTCCAGGACGTTAATATAAAATTCACCCCTGGCAACTGTTATGGCCTGATTGGGGCAAACGGTGCCGGCAAATCCACCTTTCTTAAAATCCTTGCCGGCCTGCTTGATCCGGATCATGGCACTATCAGCAAGGGGCCCGGCCAGCGGCTTGCAATGCTGAATCAGGATCAGTTTGCCTTTGACGCCCATACTGTACTCAACACAGTGATCATGGGACATGAGAAACTCTACAAGATAATGGCTGAGCGCGACGCCCTTTATGCCAAACCTGATTTCAACGAAGAGGACGGTATCCGTTCAGGAGAGCTGGAAGTCAAATTCGGTGAAATGAACGGGTATGAGGCGGAAGCAGAGGCGGCCGTCCTGCTCAGCGGGCTCGGGATCCAGGAAGACCTGCTGCAGAAAAACATGAAAGAGCTCGACGGGACCGACAAGGTTCGGGTCCTGCTTGCCCAGGCCTTGTTCGGCAACCCGGATATTCTGCTTCTTGATGAGCCCACAAACCATCTTGACATCAAAACCATCACCTGGTTGGAAAATTTTCTCTCACGGTTCCAGAACACGGTTATTATCGTTTCCCATGATCGACATTTTCTGAATCAGGTCTGCACCCATATGGCGGATATCGATTATGGCAAGATCAGAGTGTATGTCGGCAATTACGATTTCTGGCATCAGGCCAGTCAGCTCCATTTCCGCCAACAGGAAACCCAGAGCAAGAAGGCAAAGGCCAAAGCCGACGAACTTAAAGCATTTATCCAGCGTTTCAGTTCCAACGCCTCCAAGGCCAAACAGGCCACCTCGCGCAAAAAACTACTCGAGAAACTGACCATAGAAGATATGCCCGTCTCCTCAAGGAAATATCCCTATATCGCCTTTACCCCCGAACGACCCTGCGGAGACGTTATCCTGGAAATAAACGGCCTCTCCAAAGCAATCGACGGAGTCACCATGTTTGAGGATCTATCGCTTACCGTCAATAAAGGGGATAAAATTGCCTTTGTCGGCTTAAACAGCCTTGCAAAAACCACCCTGTTTCAAATTCTGGCAGGAGAGCTTGAGGCGGATCAGGGCAGTTTCCGCTGGGGAGTCACTATTAAAAACGCCTATTTCCCGAAAGAGAATAACGAGTATTTTGATGATGAAGAGCTCGATCTAATCGGCTGGCTGCGTCAGTTTGCACCTGTAAAGGAGAGTGAGAGCTTTGTGCGGGGATTTCTGGGGAAAATGCTTTTTTCCGGCGAGGAAGCCATGAAAAAGACCGCTGTTCTCTCCGGCGGGGAACGGGTTCGCTGCATGCTCTCTAAAATGATGCTGTCCGGAGCCAACGCGCTCATTCTTGATGAACCCAACAACCATCTTGATCTTGAATCAATCACCTCGTTAAACAATGCCCTGATTGACTTTTCCGAGGTTGTGCTGTTTGCATCCCATGATCATCAGTTTGTCTCGACCGTGGCCAACAGGATCGTCGAAATCACTCCTGGCGGCATTGTCGACGTGATGATGGACTTTGATGAGTATCTGGTAATGAAGGAAGAGCAAGAGGCCGAGGAAAACTTTTGCCTGGAACGTCGGGCAGCATAACAGCTTGAGCAGTCGGTTTATGGCACGTCTTGTCTGCCAACCATGAGTGTAGAAAATTTTGGGATTCCAACCTGTCCGACAGCTCCGGCAGCCTGTTTAGAGTTATAGGTTGATCTGCAGGATGGTACCAAGGTTCGACCTGCCTATTTGAACGGCAAAGAGCCCTGTGAGATACTCCTGCACCTCCGCCTGCTGGTCCGGCATGACCAGAAACCCGGGCACCGGTCTGGATCTGTGTATATGCCTGCCGGTCTTTTCCGGCCGTTGCTTTCCATCCGCCTCCTGCCCGGGTGCATTTTCCCGGATCATCATCGGCAGCACATCAAGCATGTTCCCCCAACAGTTGCCCTGATCAAGATGCTCGATGAGCTGCAGGGTGACCGTATTAACTTCCATGAGTATATCGGGCTGTTCAGCCATGCCGGACTTGCCGCAATCAACGCTTGAGCCGAAACATCGGCAGGCAAAAGGCCGCAATTGGTACATGGAACAGCCCTGGTCCTGATCCAGAAAAGGGCAGGGATCAAGAACATGGTCGGATCCATCCCCGCTGATTTCCAGCCCCTTAAGGCAGTTACCGGCCCATTGATTAGTCGTCATGCCGGGACGGCCTATGCGGCCCTTGATCTGCAGCCTCCCGCGCAACCAGTCCAGCCGCGACTTTTCCTTTTTCTGTAATCCATTAACAATAAACCGCCCTTCGGCTCCGGTTATGGTCACGTTTCTGGTGCAGCAGGCGGCGCACCCCTTGTGACAGGCCAACTCCAGTCCGGTGGCCCAGGATTCGTAATACCGATACATTTCTTCCAGGATCGTAAGGACTTGGGTTTGGGCCGCGTTGATCATAGACTTGGCCTCTTGTCACCGGGTAGAGTGGCACGGACATCATTTTTTTCACTGGGCTGCCAGTGCAGGCCCCCTTTAAAGCCATAGCCCCGAAGGATATACAGGGTCTGCACGACCTGCTTGCCGAGCCAGGGTGAGGTGCGGTACAGGTGTATCTCTTCAGGTGGATCAACATGATCAAAAAGCGGAGCCAGACGCTTGGCCATACCTTTCCACTCATAGACCCCGACCCCGTCTTTGCCGAGCACCATAGAGTCGTCAAACCAGTAATCATATACGTTAGGTCGGGTCCACTTGTTGATGGAAACGGTTTTCGGTTGTCCCGGCATGTAGAAGGCAAGTTCACTGGCCTGTTGATAGCGCAGGCCGAAAATAAAAGTATTTTTCGGAGACGGCATGTTCCGCACAATTGCATCTACCCGGGCAGCCAGTACGTCCCAGCCGACGGTCTCCCGGGCAACTCTGTCAAGTTTTATCGGCAGCGGCAGAACCGGGTAGACGACCTGAGCCAGAACCGGGATGGTCATGAAATAGGCTATGAAAAGGGCAATGGACCAGGTTCGTGTGGTTCGTGGTCTGGTTCCGGCCCTTCCCGGACTGTATATGGCGGCCAGCAGGACCATGCCGCTGAGATAGCCGGCGGACGGCCAGTTGCCATAGATACGGACATGGAAAGAGAGCAGGAAAAAAACAATAAAAGTTGTTGCCGACATCCAGATAAGAAAACTACTGTCTTCACGACCCAAACGTTTGCGTGCAGTCCGGCCGAACCATGCTGCAAGCAGGAGGATAAAGAGCAGGGGCGAGATCAGCAGCAACTGTTCTCCAAGGTAGTCTCCAACAAAACGCAGGGTGAAGAGTCTGGAGTCATCAGCCCCGCCCTGGTAGAGGACATGGCGAAACGTAGCCCAGCCGTTGTCACTGTTCCAGATGAGAACAGGCGTAAAGAGGATAAAAGCGAGGATGAGCCCGAACCAGGGCCAGATTGAGGCCAGTTGTTTTCGATAGGATGGAACGGCAAGCATGCAGAAAAACAGGGACGGCAGAAAGAGGAGCATCGTGTACTTGGATAACAGACCCAGGCCGAACCAGAGGCCGGTCATCAGCCACTGTCCGGGGGATCGATTGCTCAAGGCCATGGCGCTGTGATAACAGGCCGCAGCCCAACAGGGAAGAAGCAATCCGTCCGGAGTTGCGATAAGCGCGGAACCGTTAAATAACAGGATGCCCTGGAGCAGTAAAGCAACATGAAGGGCGCAGCGGCAGGAAAACCAGCGCGCGGCCAGCAGGCAGAGATAGAAAGACGTCAGACCAAGGCCGAGAATCGTGGGCAGGCGGACTGCAAATTCAGTCTGGCCGAAGATCTGGGTAGACAGCCATATGGTCCAGGCAATCATAGGTGGATGATCGTAATACCCGAGGGCGAGGTATCTGCTCCACTGCCAGTAATTTGCCTCGTCCGGCACCAGAAGAAACTGGGTGCTGATGGCAAGGCGGACCCCAAGGCCGATCAAAATGACCAGCCAGGTCGCAACCATACAATTCCATTCTTTTGTTGTCTGCATGTATACTGTTATGAAAGGGAGTGACAGGTTGCTCCAGGCTGCCTATGCGTCCCCTTTTTCAGATTTTTTTAATTTTTCCCTGATGAAAACCCTAGTGAAACTATCACAAGGTGTGCCGACTGACAATAGAGAACTCTTTATTGCGTAACCTGAGCGATACTGGTACTTGTATCCAGTCAACCAGATACAAGCATTGGGAAAATTTTTCCGTACCTGAAAGGAGACTGTTTTTGATAGACACATTTTCTCATGCCGAACGGCGGGTAAAGAAATACCGGGCGATGGAGCTTATTTTTCTTGCTGGTGTGCTGTTGCTTGCAACGCTGCTTATCTACCTGACTGACGGGGACAGATTCCTGGCCGGGATCATTTACGAGCCGGACGGTATCTGGCCGGGCATTGATCGCTTTCCGTGGAATATACTCTATGACTGGGCCCCGGCCCCGGGTATTGTTTTGGCTGTTCTTGCCCTGCTGGTCTGTATCGGCGGTTTTTTTTCCCGTTCCCTGAAAAAGCAGCGACGGCCGGCAATTTTTCTGCTGCTGGTGCTGGCCATCGGTCCGGGCCTGATTGTCAATGTTCTGCTCAAAGATAATCTGGGCAGGGCCCGGCCGCGTGAGATTATAGAATACGGCGGCTCACATCAGTATACGGAGATCTGGCAGAAAGGCACAACCGGCAGCAATTCCTCATTTCCATCCGGCCACGCCTCCATAGCTTTTTATACTATGGCTCCTTGGTTTATCCTCCGTGATACAAATAAAAAAGCGGCGGCAGCCTTTCTTATTTTCGGGGTCGGCTTCGGTGCAGCCATCGGCCTGGCTCGCATGCTCCAGGGGGGACACTTTCTCAACGATGTACTCTGGGCCGGTGGAATCGTCTATCTGGTCGGAGGCCTGCTGGCCGTGCTGCTGCCGCCGGTTGCAGAGTCGGTGTAGTACCCTCGGTAGAGAAGAGCGGATCAGGACAGTTCTTCAAGGGTCGGCAGCAGTGCTGCGTAGACCTGCTCAACGGTTATTGCCTGCAGACATTTATTATCGGTGCAGGGCGTCTTTCGATGGTTGGCTGCACTGACACAGGGCGAACAGGCAAGTCCGGCAAATATAGGGGTCGAGTTGCCGAGTGAACCATAGAGTTTTGGTGTTTCAGGGCCAAACAGAACAAAAGTCGACAGTGGGGTAACCGAGGAAAAATGACCGGGTCCGGAATCATTGGTGACCATCAGGGTCGCCATCGAGTACAGAACCGGCAGTTCGACGAGCTTCAGGGCTCCGGCAAAGTTTACACAGCGCTTATTCCCGATTCGATCACACATCCGGGCCGCTTCATCCTGTTCGGATGGTGCTCCGGTAATCAGCACCAGGATATCGGGCCGAAGAGCAAGGATTTTTGTTATCAGTGCTTCAAAACGATCCGGCATCCAGCGTCGCTGCGGCAGCAGTTCACTGGCATTGGGATTGATCAGCACCAGATGAAATTGCTCTTCACGGTAGCCCGGCGCATACTCGCCAATCCGTCTGGTCATGGCAGCAACGGCCTCTTGAGAACAGATAAACGTCGGCAAAATCAGTTCTTCGTCATCAATCCGCTGTTTGGAGTAGGGCACTTCCTCATCCCTTGATATCAGGGAATTAATCAGGGCAATAAAATTTTTTGCAATGTGGATATGCGGGTTGTAGCTCACCCGATGGGTCAACAGTTCGCCCCGGTAGAGTCCTTCGTTGTGAAAACTGTAAAAACCAACCTTGCGGACGGCCCCGGAAAGACCGGTCAGCAGAGCGGTAAATCTGGAAAAGAGCTCAAGATCAACAACCGTGTCTATGTTGTTTTTCCGGGTCCAGATGAAAAACTTTACCGTATCGATAAGCAGGGCAAAAAGGTTGTCTTCCCGCAGAGTGAAAATATTGGCCGGCGAAATGGTCCCGGTCAGCTCAAGGCTTCCCCTGTTTTTATGGAAGATGAGAAAAAACAGTTCGGCCGACAGCTGGTTTCTAGCCTTTTGCAGGGCCGGGTCGACAAGAATGGTTGATCCCATCTCAGAGAGTTCTATAAAGAGAATGCGTTGCAGCGGTTGCTTACGCATAAATCCAAAAAATCGCAACAATCGCTGCAGACCGGTGAGACAAAAGGTCAGTGGAATACCTGCCCATTTGTCAATGGCGCGCATGGCATCAACATCCATGGAACCGCTCCTTACAGGTTGAAAAATAAGATGATGAAAAAAGTAAACAGGACATGTTAAAGGCTGTGTTTCTGGTTGAGATAGACCAGCAGCCCGGGCAGGGATGCGGTCAGAGCTATAATTCCATAAAGGAGGGAAAATGAAACGACTTTTGATTTATCAGCACCAATCAGGAGAAAAAACCCGACCAGGGCTCCTTCCCGGATACCCCAGCCGGCCAGGGAAACAGGGAGAATAATCAGCAGCACGACCGGTGGAACCAGAACAAGATACACCGAGAGCGGATAATCCAGGCCCATGGCCCGCCCGAGTATAAAGAATGCGGCCATGGCAAAAATATGGGTCACGACCGACAGGCCGAGCTGGATGATTGCGGAAAGCGGCGATGAGTAGACCTGATAGTATCGGTGGGAAAGGCGTCCGAGATGACCAAGAAAACGGCCCTTGGAAAAAAAAGGTACTTTACGCAGAAAAAAAAGACCGCCAAGACCGGCAAGCAGGAACAGAAGAATGGACAGGAGTGCGATGGTAATATCTTTGGGAAGAATGGTTCTGTTGTAGAGCAGGGCAACAATATTTAAAAGCAGCAGACCGGCAAGGCCGACGATACGGTCAATGAAAACCCCGTAAAAGGAATCTTCGATTTCGCCGTTTCGAGTACAGTCAAGCACACGCAGGCCGTCACCGCCGATGCTTGTAGGGAGTCCCTGATTGAAAAATGCCCCTTTGAAATAGCTCTTGAGAAAAAAGAGAAAAGGCTGTTTGAATCCAATTGTCCGCATAATCAGAAACCAGCGCCCGGCTGCTACGCTGTTACTGGCGAGTTGCAGGGCCAGGGCCAGTGCAAACATTGCAGGAGAGACAGAGGCCAACTGATCCCACGTTTCAAGCGGATTGACGTTTTTCAATATCAGAAAAAGGAGCAGTCCGGTTATGGCAAGTTTAATAAAATATTTCATGACGGATCCTGACCGTTCTGTTTATCGATGAGTTTTTTACAGAAACGGCATGGGGTAAAGCCCGCATCTTCGGCTACCTGGATATCTTTAAAATCGATGGTGCAGTTTTCACAGTTATAATGTTCGCAGCCGGGTAAATGGTAGACCATAGACAGGCTGTTGGCATGAACCAGCAGGCCGGAACTCTGGGCTGTTTGCTTTGCAGGGACGGCCTTCTTTCGACGACGGGTGATAAGGTTATGGATCAGAGCCTTGAACCGGGAAAAGATCGGTACTATGACGCGATCAAAGGTTTCATTCAGGAACTCCTGCAAAGGTTTGGGCAAAAGCGTTCGTTCCTGTTCGGCCCGGTGAAAGACATAAAGCGTGATGATGAGAAAAAGAATATTCGGCGCCCACATACCGAGTACCAGCGGCAGAGTAAGGTCTTCAACCATGACCCGGGCAACGGTGAACATGAGGTAATACAAGACAAAAAAGCCAAGGCCCATGGGGATGCCGATGCCCTTCTTGCCAGGCCCGGCCTGCAGGCCCAGAGGCATGCCGAGCAGGCTGAGTATAAAGCAGCCCACCGGCAGGACCAGTCGGTGGTTATATTCGGCCAGATACATTATCCGATCTTTAGGGGAGCATTCGGGAGCGTTTGCAGCCGCAAGGAGCTGAGTCTGGGTCATGGAACCCTTGCCGATCTTGGTGACGTCATCCCCGTCAATCCTGGTCGGCGGCTTCAAGGGAATCTGCAGCTGATAGCGTTTAAAACGGATAACCTGATTGTCCAGGCCCTGAATGTTATGCAGCGTTCCGTTATTTAAGACAATAGTAACCATCATCCGGTCAATCTCCGCCAGCATATGGCCTTCCCGTGCCATGGTGATGATCGGTTGCTCACGGTTGCGCATATCCGAGACATAAACACCGTGCCATTTTTTCTTCTCATCTATCCGGTCGACATAAACGACCAGATCTCCAAGGGCCTCGGTAAATTGTTTTTCTTTTAAGCCTTTGTCAATCTTTTCCTTGGCCAGTTGAAACATGAGCTGGCGCATGGCAATCTCGCCGGCGGGAATGAGACGAATGGAAAAAAAACCGGTGAGAAGGGAGATAGACATAGAAACAAGGATCACCGGCACCAGAATCTGGCGCAGACTGATTCCGCAGGCCTTGAGGGCGAGCATCTCCCTGTCGTTGGTCAACCGGGTAAAGGCAATAATGACACCGGTCATGCTGGCCATGGGAATGACATAGAGCAGCATGTGTGGGAAAATATAGGAGAACAACCGGATAAAATCGGTTATCCCTATACCGAGGCTGAGGACTACGTCGAGAAGGGGAACGAGACGAACCAGGAAAAACACGCCGTAGAGGATAAGAAAGCTGGCAAAAAACGGGGCCAGCAGCTCCGTGGCAATATAAGAGTAAAGGAGCAGCGGAATATGTATCCTGGACATGGACGTGTTAACTATTAAGGGTGGCCTGTAATAAAATAAAGTCAATCTCACCGGAAAATATGAATAGGTTCAGGATACGCCGGCTCGAAGTTTTCATAATTCGACGGCTCCGTCAACGGTTATTTCCAGCCGATTAAACACCGTCAACGGTTTTCATACGGTGACTGGTGGGGATTATTCACCTATAAAGTTGTTGATATTTACATCTATCCAGTGCTGGTCCCACCACTCTTTCGGGGTAACAAAAATCCCATGGACAAGCATGGAAAAATGGAGATGATCACCACCTGCCATCCCGGTTGTGCCGGAATGACCGATGAGTTCGTCTTTGGCCACTAATGTATCCTTTGTGGTATCTATTCTGCTCAGATGTGCATACAGGCTAAATATTCCCTGGCCGTGATCCAGGATAACGGTGTTGCCGTAAATGCCGAGGTAGTCGGCAAAGATGACCTTACCGCTGTTGGCGGCTTTAATGGCAACCCTTGCCGTGGAGGCGATATCCATGCCGAGATGGGTCTGGTGGTCAATGGCCTTGCCCTTGTAATAATAGGTCCGCTGGTCTGCATAACCAGCCCTGCCTGCCCCCGGCATGCGGATGAATCGATCGTGCCAGAGCTGTTTCTCAACGGGATTGGAGCATATTTTCTTGATTGTGTCGGCATTGCGACGACGAATCTGATTGTTGGTAAAGATATACTTCTCAAGTATGGTTCCAGTCAGTTCCGGGTAGTATTCTTCAAATTCCGGAATTTTTTTCTTGAGGAAACCATCACCGACATTGATTCGATCCTTTTTCTCCGGCACCTTTTTAAAGTTCATGGAGAAAATAGCCTTGCCGATATTGCCGGCCTCATCAACACTGATGACCCGGGTATCTTCCGGTTTGGTACTGTCCCAGGGAAGAGCAATATAGGCTATAAAACGCTTGCCCTCGTCAAGCGGATAGCCCGGGAAAAACAAACTGTCGATCTGAACCCCGTGTTTTACAGCCGGCTCGGAGAGTGTGTAGACGACTATCCCTGAGCCTCCGGGACGAATATATTTCTGGGCGTGTTCAATGGAGACCCGCGGCGGTTTGGTATCGACCGTCACCGGTATTTGCAGGGAGGTTTCGTTCCCCTTCAATGCACCGTTTAAGGAAAAATCCCTGGCCGTTACAATCAAGGTAGCCTTGCCGTCTTTTACCCCGGATTTGGTGACATTGATTTCAACGGTTTCTTTGAGTTCTTCCGGCCCGGCTTTGGAAAACCAGGCCTTGCGTTGAAAAGTGCGGTTGAGCAACTGCTTTCTTTTGCCCTTTTGTTCAATCTCAAGCACCACTGACCGCAGGCCGCTTTTTTTGTCAATGGCGACAATCGGCACCTGCACACTGCTGCCGAGGAAGGAAATGTTTTTCTCAACCCTGACCGTGGGTTTTTCCGTTTCAAAGAGGATAAAGGCACCTACTGCACCGCCGGCAATAAGCAGGGTGATAAGAGTCAGAAGAAAATTGCGTCCGGCATGGGATTTACCATGACGTCTGAGTCGGTTTTTACGAGTCATGTCTATATTCGGAGTGTTGAAATCAGGGTTTGAGTTTTAAGGACTTATGTTTTTTACTAACCACTCACGGGGTTAGTAACTATATGTTTTCACATACCTCAATTCTCTAAGTTTGTGATGGCTTACGTTTTTATTCGTTCCAGATAATCTCATATCGTTTAATGTGCATATCAGGGACCGGGATAATTGTAAACTGTTTATCCGTTTCAAGTTCAAGCCGTTCAATATGCTCGGACTCTTCCCTGAGCAGCATGTCGGCAACCCGGGGATGCACCCGGATGGTTATATTGTCGCCGCCAATGTTTTTAGCGTCCCGGGAGACCTTGCGAAAAATTTCGTAACAGACCGAACGCTGTGATTTGATGATGCCGTCGCCGCCGCAGTAAAAACAGGGTTCGCTCATCATCTGGACCAGATTCTGGCAGGAGCGTTTACGGGTCATCTGGACCAGGCCGAATTCGGAGAGCTTAAGGATGTTCACCCTGCTCTTGTCTGCATGCATTGCTTCCTGGAAGACGGTGTAGAGCTCCTCTCTGTGCTGCTCACTGTCCATGTCGATAAAATCGACAATAATAATGCCGCCTATATTGCGTAACCTGAGCTGATAGGCGATTTCCTTAACCGCCTCCATGTTGGTTTTGAAAATGGTTTCAGCCAGATCATTCTTGCCGACATAACGACCGGTATTTACATCGATAACCGTCAAAGCTTCGGTGGTTTCAATGATAATATATCCACCGGATCGCAACCAGACCTTTTTGTCGATGGCCCGGGTGATATCCACTTCTATGCCGTAGGCTTCAAACAGCGGGGTCTGTTCGTCGTAATAGGTGATTTTTTTTCGGAGTTGAGGAGCAAAGGTCTGGATGAAAGAGAGCAGTTTTTCATGGGTCTCTTTGCAGTCGATGATCAGCTCTTTCACGTCCTCGGTGAACAGGTCTCGAACAGATCTGAGAACCATGTCCAGATCTTTATAGACCAGACTCGGCACCTTGGAACGGGCGGCGGTCGACATTATCTCATCCCAGAGCAGGAGGAGAAATTCCATGTCTGCTTCGAGTTCGGTACTGCAGATATGTTCGGCTACCGTCCGGACTATAAAACCTGTTCCCTGGGGGCGGAGCTGTTCAATGGTATCCCGAAGCCGCTGCCTGACATTTTCATCTGTGATTTTGCGTGAAATGCCGATATGGTCGGTCAACGGCATAAACACCAGATTCCGACAGGGCAGGGTGATATGACAGGTCAGTCGAGCACCCTTTGTGCCGATCGGTTCTTTGGAGATCTGGACCAGGATATCCTGCCCCTCATGAAGGAGTTCTTCTATGGAGGGGTGCGGTTCATGGATGGCCGGGATATCAGGTTCCAGACCATTGATTTGCGGCCGTCCGTTGCAGACCTGATCCTGCACCGCCATATGCTTTTCGATTCCGGCCTGGCTGATATGGACGTCATCCACGTAGAGGAATCCGGTTCGCTCAAGACCGATATCAACAAAGGCTGCCTGCATACCGGGCAGAACACGAACTACACGGCCCTGGTAAATGTTGCCGACCAGCCCTTTCTTTGCCGGCCGCTCCAGATGGAACTCCATCAGGGTGTCCTTTTCCATCAGGGCGATCCTGCTTTCATACGGCGCAGAATTTATAAGTATGGTTGTATTCATGAGCGTAGTATATTCGGTCGAAGAGGTCTCTTAGGGGTTCGTTCAAAAATAACTTCGCATTCTGAGGCGCACTCTGAACATTTAGAAAAGCGATCTTCAATTATGCACTCCTCGACGTAACCCTGCTACGCCTGCGGTTGCATGCAATCAGATCACTTCTCTAAATGTCCACATCACACCTCATCTCTACGTAGTTGTTTTTGAGCGAACCCTTAAGACCAATGGTTTTCTCTTCATTTTTTGACCGATTCCGATTTTTCCATGTGTGTGCAGCAAGGAGTCTAGCAGGCTGGTCTGGTGACCTGACGGGGAGAAAAGTTCTCCTCTGGATCTTATTTGCATTTAACTTCTCTTTATACTACAGAAGAGAATCTTTGGGCATAAGAATCTGCCCTGGGGAAGGGAAGCTTTTTTAATGTATTTTTTACTTGGTTACGGTTCAAAATAGAATGGTTTCAGTCATTATTCCTACATACAACCGGGCAGAATATCTCAAGCGGGCAATGACGTCCGTGCTCGAGCAGACCAGGCCACCGGAGGAACTTATCATCGTCGATGACGGCTCCACGGATTACACTACGGAAATCGTGCAACACGTCGCCGGCCGGGCCGAGTTTCCAGTGCGGTTGCTGCGCCGGGAAAATAGAGGAGCCGCTGCGGCCCGAAATGTCGGCATCAATCATGCAAGCGGTGATATCTTGTGTTTCCTTGATTCCGATGACTGGTGGAACAAAAAAAAGATCGAGCTGCAGCTTAAAGCCATGCTTGCAGCCCCCGACAGCCTTATCTCCCACACCAAAGAGATCTGGTTCAGAAAAGGGCTTCGGGTCAACCAGAAAAAGAAACATGCCCCGGGTAACGGCCATATCTTTGCCGACTGCCTGAAGATGTGCGTGGTCGGCATGTCGACAGTCATGGTAAAAAGAGCGCTTTTTACGCAGTACGGCCTTTTTAACGAGGCCTTGCCCTGTTGCGAAGATTATGATCTCTGGCTCCGGGTAGCCCGTGAACAACCATTTCTGCTGATTGATCACGCTCTGACCCTGAAGGAGGGCGGCAGAGCAGACCAGCTTTCCGTGATATACCGGCTCGGCATGGATCGATATCGGATTCATGCTTTATGTACCCTGCTTGAGAGTGATGTGTTGACGGAAATGCAGTATGGGCAAACGCTGAGCGAACTTGAACGAAAGAGCCGTATTTACGGACAGGGCTGTATAAAACACGGTCATGAGGAAGAGGGTCGTACATTTCTTGTTCTACCCGACAAATACAAACGGATGAGAGACCCGGTTGCACCGGGGAAGGAGGAACCTGCGCAATGAAAACCGGTTACGGTAATCCGGCCCGGTATATCACGGAGCTGCATGTGGAAGAGAGCTGCCTGCAGCTCCCGTATACTCAGGAGGTTATAGCCCGCAGCGGTCTGCCGGTCCATATCCTTCAGGAAAATGTTGATCCGGCTATTCCCGGCAGATATCCCGACAACCTGACCCATGGTAAACATCATCTGGTGCTGACAAAGAATCGGGGCACATTTTTCAAACCCTGTCCGGCAACAAGAGAATACCGTTGTTGTGATTATCAGGTTCTCAATATAGGCATGGGCTGCCCCATGGATTGCGTCTACTGTATTCTGCAGGCCTATCTCAACAATCCCTGGATCTCGTTTTTCGTTAACATTGAGAACTTGTTTGCAGAGCTTGACCAGGCATTTGCCGCATCGGATGGAGAGTTTTTCCGCATAGGAACCGGTGAGTTTACAGACAGCCTGGCCCTGGATTCCCTGACCGGTCTGAGCCGCCGCCTGATAGAATATATGAGCCGGCAAAAGAGTGCTGTTCTGGAGCTTAAAACAAAGAGTAACGTGAT
>VAPM010048624.1_pt1 | contig 13879 bp, 13 predicted proteins | sample 3395091 | NCBI WGS metagenome assembly VAPM01 (sample SAMN08290445, study PRJNA428436) | hydrothermal vent metagenome | isolation source: Deep-sea hydrothermal vent chimney 3 | place: Pacific Ocean: Juan De Fuca Ridge | reverse complement strand
GGATATGCAACAAGGCCATAGTATCGAACATGCCCGAACTGTGGCCGTGAATACACTGGTGATGTTTGAAATTTTTTATTTATTCAATTCCCGCTATGTTACTGCCTCGGTATTTAAACGAGGCGGATTAAGCGGCAACCCTTATGTGTTAATTGCGATTGGTCTACTGCTTATCTTTCAGCTCGGCTTTACCTACCTTGCACCATTGCAGTCTTTATTTGGTACCGCTGCCATCGACTTAACTATATGGTTACGCATTTTATTCATCTCTTCCAGCGTCTTATTTCTGGTTGAACTGGAAAAGTATTTTGTCCGCTCGCGGCGCCCTAAATAAACCAGACAACGTTTACAATATTTCTATTTCCATAACCCCGGATTATGGCGCGCTGTTGCCGCCTTCAAAATCAGAGCCGGGCGAACCCCAATCCGGTCCAGACGCGCCATCCTCCGGTGCAGATTCGTCTGTACCATAGCCTTTGTCGGAATAGCCATCACCAGCCGAATCACCATAAGTACCGTCTACATTACCGGTACCCTCTCCAGATTTACCGTAACCATCGCCTGCGTCACCACTGTAAGCACCAGCGTTGTTACCGTAATCACCAGTGTTGCCCGTGTCATCGTAGCCGCCACCTGTACTACCGTAACCACCCGCATCACCATAATCACCGGACTCTTCAACCGGTTTACCCTCCACCTTGTAAATCACAATGGTAACCGAGGAACCTAACATGCTGATACCTCCCGCTGAGGGGGTTTGCTTTACAACCATTCCGCTCCTGCCAGCATATTTTTCTACTGACTGACGGATGTATTTTGCATTCACATTCAATCCGGCCCGCTGCAGGATCTCCAACGCATCGCGCTCAGACTGACCAAGCACGCCCGGCACACGGATCATGCTGCTTGCAGCAGGGTTATTACGTGGCTGCATTTCTTCACGATCCAGGGGACCGGCCAGGACAACGGGCGCCGTGCAACAGAATGTCATGCCGACCAGCCATGCCATCTGTAAATTTAATTTAATCTTCTTGTTGCACATTGCTTCCTCCGTATCTTATCAGATGAATTTCACGAATGTTCGACTGCCACTCCGGCCAACCGGCAGCGCGCAAGGAAATGGAACGAATACGGACCGGTCTGGGGGTCAAACGCATCAGATCTTGCATAAACCAGAACCACTCTCCCGCTGGAATGCGCTGCCCATTGCCTGACAATTTTCGGTTATTCGATTCCAGGCTGAAAAAACGGCTGGTATAGGCTTTCTCGCCGCAATGCGAGCCACCCACGACATCGTCATAACACACCGAAATCGACAACGGTGAAACATCTGTCTTTTTTCCCGCTCCCGGCTCGCTCTGTCTGATGATTTTCACCCGAGCCTGAAGCATCAATCTGGTGGCACCACGCACATCCACCTCCAGTTGTTGCTGCACTCCGGCTATGGACTCATCCGCCTTTCCGCGCAGAACAAGACCATCAGGACCAACTGAGAATGTACCCGACTGCCGTCTTGATCCGCTGATGCTCTGAATTGGAGACCAATGCTGTATACCTTGCGTGAATCCCCCGTTGATGATCAAATCACCGGGCGCCTTCCAGGCGGGCAAGGAAACCGGGGCGGGCTGCTTGCCGGATTCAATCTCCGTCAGCACCACCGGCGCGCCGGGAACCCGCTCGGCAAGCATCAGATTTTCCGGTCCCTGCAAATAGCTCACACCATGCCCTATCTCATTGCGTGACTCGATAGGCGGCCAGGCCAGAAACAGATCATGCGGAAAACCCGCGGAGTATTCCGGAATGGCATCCGACGCTTCGACCACAATGTAGAGTAAGGTTCCGGGGCTATCGGGTGAAACGGAAAGACGCCAGCGCAGCTCAACTTGATCGGATCGTCCCCTGAGTATCGGGCCTTGCGGCAGATTAAAACGGCGGGCCTGGGGAGCAAACAACCAACGGTCGAACAACGTCACCTTCACCCGTTTTCGCCAGTTGGCGGCATAGCGAAAGCCAAGTGTATATTGCCTGCCGGGCAATGCGCGCGTCAGATAGACGGCATGAAAGCCATGCCCAAAATAAAATCCGCGATCTAAAAAAGAACGGCGATCAAAAGGCAAAACTCGATGATGATATTCCGACCCGACCGGCAGCTCGACCACACGCATGATCTCGACCGGTTCACGAACATAAACAGGTTCCGAAGCATGGGGGCTTCCAACCGGTATTACCCAACTGACAAACATAAAACAAAGGCTGATCCAAAATGGAAATGACACCCGACTTCAGCCTTTAGTTTCCGCCGTAGCGTTGCGCCAGCTCATACACTGCCTGTTCAATCAGGGCGCGTAAGGCCTTGTCAACACCCTCCTTGCTATCATGCGAGACACTAACATCGGCGCCCTGCGTATTGATACCAACCATTGAACCTAGAAACGAGCCGATTCCAGAAACAGACATGCCACTCTGTTCTACCTTTTTACGCACATTTACGGCATCAAGAACAGCACCGCTACTGGCATCAAGAATACGGACATCCATCCCTATCTCAGCATCCTTGCCACTGCTTTCCAGCCCCAGCCCCCCTATGGTGCCCGCAATACCTGTACTACTTGCGCCTGAATTGGCCTCGGTGATAGTGGCAACAAAAATGTAATTTGCGCCAGTCATCTGTTTTTCGGCAACTCGCCCCGTGGTTCGTCCCTGCTGATTTAACTGTTTTTCCCGATAGACACTCTCATCCAGCCGTTGACGTTCCATGACGAGAAAGCGGTGAGACTTGACCAGAGCGGTAATGAACATGTCCGTCGCCGATGCCGGAGACACTTCACGCACAGTGCTCTTCACCTGGTAAATAGTCACCCTGGGCTTTGAACCAGGCACAGGTTGCATACTTTCCAGCTGCTTAGAGGTGGCGGAATGATCCGCATGAGCATCACCGGCCAGAGCATAAGCGGGAAACAATATAAAAACAGACACAAGTATCCCTATCCATCTCACAGCAATATTTTTGATCATCCTAACTCTCCCTATATTTGTCTGATTTATTTTTTCTGACACCGGAATGAGCTGATTCCATCGGAGATACAGCGATACCCTTTTGGAGCCAACCGTCGAACCGGCCCAAATCTCTGTTTGCGATTCTTCGGCGAACGATAGGTGCATATCATGTAAGCACCATCAATTGAAGCATAACCAAGCTGCAACCCGCGGCCACGATCATCGGCCTGCCAATGGGTGGGCAGCATATCGCCTTTGATACCCAGAAACGCCCTGGGACATTGAAACGAAAGATGCGCCGTCTGTTGTCCCGCTTCCCCGTTCCCGGTCGCAGCCGGCGTACCGCGCCAAACAGGTTGTGCCGCCAAACCAATAACAGGAAACAGCAAAACAGCACCCATGATCAGATGCAAAAGAACCGTCTTACACCATTTGTATATTCTTATGCCGCTGTCTTTCATGCTTGCAAATTTAGCGATCACGTCCGAGGCTATCAACCCCCGATCGGGGACCCCCTGATTTAGTCTTATCATCTTACTCTCCTGAAATCAGGCCCAGCCTGATCGCTTCGATCACCGCCTCGGCACGACGGGATACATTGAGTTTCTGGTAGATCACCTTGGTATAACTCGAAACCGTATTCGCAGTCAGCCCCATAAGATCCGCCACCTCAGGTCGGCTGTAGCCCTTGGCAATTAACCTGAGTACTTCCTGCTCACGTCCGGTTAATTGCTGCATCACCGGCTTTTGTTCCACTTTCTGTTCGGCAAAGTAACGCAAAATGCGCCGAGCCACCCCGGGAGAAATGGGAGGTTGGCCATTAACGATATCCCTGAGCATCTCAATCTGGCTGTCTCTTGGCTGATCCTTGATCAGGTAACCGTTGGCTCCCGCCCGCAGGGCTGAAAAGACATGATGGTCATCATCAAAGATCGTTGACATCACGATATAGGTCTCCGGCTGCTGCAACACCAGTTCATGAACTAAATCCAGACCGTTCCCATCAGGCAGATTGATATCTACAAGGGCCAGCGAAAAATGCCTGGAGGCACATTTCTCTCGGGCTTCACTGAGGGTAACCGCACTCTCTGGAATAGCATCAGGAAAGGCGCTGAAAATATTATTCATCCACCAGTCCCGCGTATCTTTATGGTCTTCAACAATTAAAATCGATTGCATGGTCGGCTATCCCTCTCCATTGGGTGCATCGAGCGGCACAAGAAATATAACGCTAAAAGAGTCATTTTTTATTTGATAATCAAATTTGCCGCCAATTTCCTGAATCCTTAACTGCATATTATGTAAACCCTTGCCGGCTTTTAATATATCCGGAAACGGTTTGCCAAGATCGTTTTTAATTTCTAAGCGAAAAGAACCGTCCCGGATATCCATCAAGACGGAAATTTCAGATGTCCCTGTATGCTTCAGAGCATTAGTCAATGATTCTTTAAAGGCCAGATTTATATTGTAATACTGTCGATTGGTAAACAGGCCGTGCTCGAGATCTTCTTTGACCGGCCAATACAATTCTATCTCTGCCGATTCACATCGCTCCCGGGCCAGAATACGCCAACGAGAAAACGCCATCTCGTAATCCACCGGTTCCTTTTCGTCCATACTGTAAATAACTTCACGAAGCGCAGAAAGTGCAGAGCCGGCCAGAGCGGCCTCTTTCCCGCCTGCCGACTGATGCACAAGCGTCAGCAATTGTCCGCCAACCTCATCATGCAGGTCGCGCATGATACGCCGCCGTTCCTCACTCATACCGCGTGCATATGAATACAGCTGCTGCTCTGTTCGACGTACAATTTCCATAAGAGAGCGAACAATTTTGACATCGTCCGGCAGAAACAGACGTCGACCGTTCTCGGCGTAACACAACTCAAAGGCATCTTGACCACACATGGAGGGCACCAGCATTTTCCCACCATAATCCTGCAAACATACATCATCTAATGCGTCTATCCGCGATAAATGCATCGGATTAAAAGTCTCTCGCAAAACATCCCCCCACCATTTTTCTGAATCATCCGCCTCCCGCTTTATTATGCTCAGAACCAGCGCAGGCAGAAATTGTCCAATATCACGGTGTGAGTTTGCGAACAGGCGTCGCCAGATCCATTGCCGGATCGGAAAATAACACCAGCCTGTAAACAGAATGGCCAGCGGCAAGGTGTAGGTACCGACCTGGGGCAACAGCAGTCCGATAATCGCATCCATTGCGATCACGGCAAGGCCGGCGATAAACCACAACCAGATATTCAGCCACCAGCGTTCTATATCAAATAACCGATAACGGATCACGCCAAGGACAAAACCGACATACATGATCAACGCTGCCACAAAACTCCATACAATCGGCAACAGTGGTCGATGAAGAAACATCCCTGGAATGAAATACAGGACCATGATAGTGGTAATACTGAAAAATACAGATACCAAAACCCATTTCAGGGCAGCGTGGTCAACCGGTTTATTACGTGATTGAAACCATTGCATGACACCAAAACTCACTGCCAGTATGAACAGGATGACAACCGGAAAATAATAGCTGTGGACAGGCAATTCCAGCCATTGTCCCTGCTCATTAGCCCAGACAAGCAGCACAAAAATTGCCAGAATACGCGCCATTGGCCAGGCCTTTAGAGAACCAGGATAGTGCCATATCAGACCAAGCCCGCTGGCAGTATAAATAAATATGCCAAGGTGATTCAGCGCCGTAAAAAAATAAAATTGCGCTGGATTGATAGCCAGTTCACGAGAGGTATAGACAGCGGCGCTGGATGCGGCAATGGCTAAACCAACGCCGGAAACAAGTAGAAGCCGTGCCGGCAACGAGTCCATCCGTACAGAATAAATACCGGCACCAAGCATCAAGGCAAGAAGTGCAACCAGACTAAGAGCGAAATAGCTAAATGAAAGACTGGAGCGGGGACGCATCCCGGCAGGCTGAACTCTGACCCGGCGTCCATCGTCAAGCTGTATATAGACAACGGGTGCCTGCATCGCCTGATACAAAGCCTGCTCACGACGCAACAGCTTGCGCCACTCTGAAAACGAAGACAACATGTCCGGATCCTCGATCAGAAGCTCCTTATCAAGTGACAGCCATGAGGATCTTACGCCCCGAATAGACTGCAAAATGTCGCCCGCAGCGATAATGGTTGCCGAGGGTCCATCCGGATCAACATTGGTGACCATTAACCCATTTAAATCGCTTTCAACAAAAGAAAGCCCCAACCAGGGCTGATGAATAGTATAAAAGAATGAAACTCCACTCAGAATTGCACCAAACAAGCCGGCAAGAATCAATGAATTGATAGGAGAACGACCATAGCCAAGCAGCGAACCTAACCGTTTTCCCTGATCTCCTTTCGCGAGTTCAGACATAGCTCAAAAAAAAGCTGAGACGCTTATATTGGCGACCATCAACAACTCCGTTCGATTCTGCATTAAATCTCCTTTTGCCATCCGGCCCCAGTCAGCGTATTGATTTGTTATCGAAAAGAATGCTTCTGCTTGTCAATTCCAATTCGTTTCATCTTCCCCCCCCCCACACGTCTTTGGGAAATTCCAGCGGGATCAGCGCACCAGGCCGATGTGTGTTTCCAGCCATAACACAAAAATGACTAACAGCCAGTATACCGCCTAGCATACCCAGCCGAACAAGAAAGCCCTTTTTGGCGGGATTCAATCCGCCTGAAATTAGCACCCACAGGCGTGGCATCCAGGCCGGATAACGGCATAAAATCCGTCTTAAAAATGCTGCCGGGAATATCTCTTTCATAAATCCCTTCTCATGGACAAGAATAGCCAACTCCAGGTTTCTTAAATCAATCGATTCACTATCGATTCTTCTTACCCGGCCAACGAAATTCCAGTTTTCTTTGGATCGCTCCACCCGGTTTGATTTCGATACCTTTCAGAGTCTGTTTCAATTCCCGGTGACCAACCGGCCAGACGACGACATCATAAACACCTGCATTGAATTTTATGCTTTCAATGTCTCTTCTAGCAGTAATGTTTCCATCGGTGCTCTTATTGGTCTTCCATCTCGGATATACACTTTTGGCAATATTGCCATCGCTTCGTCCCGGACTGGAAATAGAGGCTTCCAGGCCAACCTCAGGACTAAAGCAATCGCCACGGCTACGGGCTCCAGCACCACTACCACCCCCCATAAGCGCGCCCAAGCGGTTAAAATTAATCGGGTTATGATATTCTGCACAGGCGATGAGATTGAATGGCTGGTGGGTCCAGCTTGCCATAATATTCAGCTCTCCCGGTTGAGCAATTTCGACCGTTTTTTCAACCGTTTCCCCTTCGCGAATAGCAGCCCTCTTTATCACGATATCTTTACCACCAACCGCATGCTCATGGATTTTGACATCATAGATGCCGACACGGAGTTTCACCGGTTGAACATAAGCAGGTGTGAGCGACACAGCGGGTTCTCCAGTATCTGAAAAAAACAGAGAGGCATCATAAAGAAAACCTCTTGTATGCGAGTGCCTGCCAATTTCAAAAGGAATCGGCCTGCCATCCATCAACAGGCTCAACTTCAAATAGCCAGTGCGCAATTTATCGAAATTCAGTGCGTGTTTTAGAGTACTTCCGGTCTTGATATCCACGTTGACAGTTTGAGTTTGCTTCGCCTCAGCACTCCATGCCTTAAGTCTATATTTGCCTGCCGGAATGCTGATATCAACCGGTGTTTTCAAGGTACCTTGAGCCGAAAAGTACTTAAAATTGTTATAAAAGCCGGATATATCCACTTTTATTCCTGTCATTTTTTTGCCATCAACAGACGTTGATAGCTGCATGCGTCCGGAGGGAATCGTAACTGTTTTTTCCAACCGCTTGCCTTTTTTGATCACGATGGGCAATGCATTCATCTGCATGTAAATCTTCAACGGCGATACCGGTTCGGCATGAACATAAAGATCGTATTTTCCAACAGGTAATGACACTTCAAATGGCGTTTGTTTCATCTGTCTTTTGCGCTCAGCAGACGGCATAATAAGCAAAGTTTGCTGTCTTGGACGAGTTGCCACTATCGCTGCTTTCACCGGTTTGCCGTCCATCAAAACCGTGAGCTGTAACAGACCCAACCCTTCCTTCTGGGTAGCATAATCCAGAGAGGTATCCAGTCGCGTGTAATTGTTCAACTCATTGGATTCCGCAATGTGTTTGAGCGGATCAGTGCTTATTTTCATGCCATAAATACCTGGCCGGTGCGGGAAAGAATCGGAACCAAACATGTGAAGAAGATACTTACCACCAGGCTGCAATACGGGAAGATCAAAGGCTAGCGCATTCCATTTCGCAATATAACTGGGCAAGCGCAGCCCTTTAGCACAGCTAACAGAGTGTTTGCTTTTAGGAGGAACTCTCGAACAAATAACAAAAACCCGGCTAGGTTTGGCCACCGCATTGCCAATATTCCTGACTTCAACGATGCCCTGACTGGCATTAATTACGACAGGCACCAAATCCGGCATCTTATCCTGTGCAACGGCTATAGAAACCGCACCAACCATGTAGCATATCATGGTGCAAACAATCGCCTTCAGCTTTTGTATCATTCTCATTTCCTAGAGTTGGGATCCAAATAATTTTTTCAACGCTGAGTTTCCGCCACAAAAGTAATCGTTTTCGTCACCGTATTCCCTTCTTTGATTTCGATGTCGAACGCCTTTTCCCTGCAGGACTTGCTCTTCCTGACGACAAGCCTGTATTTCCCGACAAGCAGAGACCTGTCCAGCGGCACACGCTCGCTGAAGCTAGCATTTTGTGCAAAATCGGATCGTTTGAGCTTCACTGTTGCGGCGACTGGCGAGCCATCCTTGTCCTGTGCCTTTACAAGCAGACGCCCCTGCCCGAAAGCAAAGACCTTATTCAGCGTTTGTCCTGTCTTGACAGTGATCAACTCCATCTGTTTGGGAAATGCACGATCACGATGATAGAAACGTTCCGGAGACAATACTCTCAGCCGGTATTACCCTGCAGGGAGATTCAGCAATATAGGTTCGGACAAATCATTATAGCCATTGCCTTTCGAATAATTCGGACTGCTCGTTGTTATCTTCTCCTCGTTCCCCTGAGCATCCACCGGAATAGCAGAGACTTCCGCTTTAGCCGGTTGCCCGCCAATCGTCACGGCCACCCGCACCGCACTGTCGTTGGTTTTGACCTTCCCCATCGGATGCGTCCGTTCATCCACACCGGGCACGCAAGAGATATCTTCGCCCCGTCTACCTCTAAACAAGGGATCTGAAGCCGTAGCGCCCATCCCGGATTTGCGGCGGCTGAAATATTCATCCTTGCAGACCTTGGGACAGCGTTTTGATTTACGCCAGCACAGATCGTACACCTGCTCGGTATTACTCTTATTCATCCCCTAGGATTCCCAACATTGTTCCAGTTCGTGCGAGCACTCCGCCTGCACTTTAATCGATGCGGAGGATGGAGACAGTGCGCCTATCGTACTACTGAGAAAGCCACTCAGAACATCACCGGGAGATAGACGAAGGGGAGGCTCAGCCTGAGCAAGTGAAATTCCTCCAAAAACAAAAATAATCATGCCTGCCAACGGCGGTATAACCCATGATATCCATCCAGATTTAATGTGTTTCATCCTCCCTTCCCTCATACCGTTGCATTCATCGAACAGGCCCCAAGTGCGCGCCTAGCCAGATCAAGCCTGCGCCCACTAGCAGAATACTAACAACAGCCAGCCAGAACAGAATCCGGTATATCGTCAACAGGCGGGAAAAATCTGCATGCTCGCGAATACCGGCCTCATGCCTACGCGCATAGCGTAACGTGACTATCGCCATCACCGGCGTAACAATCGAGAACGTCAGCCCGCTGAACATGCCAATCCATGAAAACATGTCCATATCCGCCGTAGTTTCCATGCCCGCAATCAGTCCTTCTGCAATCAGCCTCAGTACCAATCCAGCAACCAGTATGCCACCGAGCATACCTATCCGAACAAGAAAGCCCTTTTGGACAGTATTCAATACAGGCATAATAAATCCTATTAAGCGAATGCTCCACCGGCCAAAAGCCGGATGGCTCCCTCTCCCAGGATCTGGAGGAGGGCTGGGGAGAGGCTCCAAGAATCTGCCGCAAACCGATCCCCACTCATCCCAGCCTTCTCTCTCCCACAGGAAAGAACGCGCAAAATCAAACTTCCGCCTGAAGGCGGGGGATTTACTGATCCCCTATCGACGACGTTAAATTCCGGCAAAGCCTGCGAGGAAAAGTCAGCCGTAATATACTGGTATTATTTCGAGTATTCCCTTCCAGCATCGGTTTGCCAACCAAATCCGCTCTTCGCGGTCCATTAAGCTGTATGGGAAGGCTTACTGTCCGGCCACGCAACCATTGCATGGCTTTCGAGAGATCTGCGGCAGATGCCTGGCCGTTTGTTTTGCTATCATTCCAAAGACCTACTGCAAAAGAGCCGTGAGCCGTTTGACCTGCCTTTGGCATGTCACGATACCTTATGCCACCCGTCAACCTGAACCGCAGGCGCGTGCCAGGGACTCGGATGAGACGGGCAAGTGTAAGATTGCTGAGGGTAGTTGCCTCAGCCGCTGCATAAGTTGGATTACCGCCTCTATTTTCAATTTTCATCTTCCCATGGAAAAATCCCATGGCGATATGCCCACCCTGCACACTACAGGCAAAAGTATTGGGAGGCGTCAACTTCGTAATGAGAAAATCAGGCAATCTCGCAACGGCTTGCGTCACATCACCATGAACCCGTGCTTCATTTTTCTTACAGAAATTACGCGGGAACGTATAACGCACAATATATGTGTTATTGCGGGTATTGCTCTCTTTCAGCCCCGGGGATCCATAGGATGTCAGCTTGATACGAAAGCGGTGCGTCTGTCCTGCCAGTTCATTCATCCTCGCAATAGTGAATCTGGAATTAGTCCTTCCTATACCCAAACCAGCGTGAGCCGTAAAGGTTGCTCCGGGCGCAACCTGCCCCATGCGCACTAAAAGCCATGGCTGTGGACCATGAGGTCCCTGAAAATGCCCCGGACCACCGGTGCCTCCTTGATACCGTTTGTTCGTATCAAAAACGCGCTCACGAAAATCCATAGTCTGAGCCGATAATATAACGCCATAACGATCCATATAGGCAGTTCCCCTGCCCACGTTCTTCACCACCAGATCAAAGTTGAGTACTGGAATACTGCTACCGGGCCTGTCTTTCCTCCCTGCACGGCAAATACCCGCCACGCGCGAGTTGATACGAGGCGTTACCCGCACAATCTTCAGGTCGGGTAACGCACCGATGTTGGGTGGATCAAACTTCGGGCGCGTACCGATATGCACCGGTAGCTTTGGAGTCCCTTGAAAGCTGCCCGGCAACGTTGGCTTCGGCATCGGTTCGCGCGGTAATGGGGGCGCGGCCATGACCGGCAATACAAAGCCAATGATGGCCGGAAAGAGAAGCATGTGTTTCAGCATGTGCATTCCCCAAATTATTTTCTTAGGTGTTAAGTATTTCATCGTTATCTCTCCTTCCCTTTTCTTCTATTTTTCTACAAAACACGACCTCGGCAAAAAAAGCTTATACGTCTTACCTTCACGGTCTTTTTCAATAGTCAATCGAGTCTGACCCTATTGATCACTACCGTTATCTTCTTGTCACCTTCGTGTTTATCATCCCACAGGCACTGACAGCACTGCCGCGTCTAAATGCAACAAGGTCGTCAAATTTTCCCGTCAGAATTAAACGATTATTCCACCTGAATGAGGGAGCTTCATCCACATCTGCCTGTCTGATAAACGCGCTAATAGAGGCTCTACCGTGGATATTTCCACCCCATCCACAGAGATAAGGTCCTACAGCCTTCTTAACAAAGTGACGTTTAGACCAAACGATCTGGTGGGGGATAATACGGTTAAACCGAACTCGAATAGAGCTTGTCTGACCGGCTACAATGGCTGGAATAGAAACATCTTTGTTCATCGTGCATTTAGGCCAACCTCCAGTACATACGCCGACTGAATGCCGCACTAACTTCGGGTCACGTAAGGCATCCACCATCGCCGACCGCGTACCCATGATAGTCACAGACAGACGTGTTGGTCGGCTAGTTTGTAAGCCGTTATTTTTTACCTTAACCATAAACGCCAACGAAATCGGATGTGTTGTGCCATTATCCCATTGCCCACCATCCAGGTAGGACTCCTTAAGGCTAACGTTTTTAATATGGGTTATTGCCAAATCCTGTTTTGGCTTTAGGGGGATACCATTGCGAACGACGGTATTATCCGCCATATCAGAATCTCGATAAGTTGTATTGCTCGTGGTCAGTAATCTAAAGACCGGATTCCAGGCACCGCGGTTGATATTCCTGTCGACATTGCGCGTATTAATACGCACATTCAGCAGCATGGGAAGCGTTTGTCCAGGGGCAACCGAAACAAATCCATTAGTTACAAATTGAGGACGCGCATTGATCAGGGCGCTGGTCATGTAACCCACTTTTACCCGCCCGACCGCAGTTCCCAGATTTTGAATCTCGAATTTGGCAACCACGTTGTCACCAATACTGACGCTGTTCATTATTACATCCCGGTTGTTCACCTTGAGTCCCTTCAGCGTCAGTTTCATTTGTGGCGCCCCTCGAGCAGCAGCTATACGCGGTCTGACCGTCTTGCCAATTTTGCCGCCTAGCCGTTGTTGCTGACCCTGTTTAATCTGGCCGCGCATAGTTCCTTTTGCCGCGCCCAATGCAGAACGTGCTCCCGAGGCGATAATACTGATAGGGATACCATTAAACACGCTATGGTTACGAGTTGTATCCTTAATACTCAGCACATATTCACCGGGATAAACCGACTTTCCCTGCCATGTTGAGGGAATACGCACAATAGCAGTGGTGGACGTAACACGGAATGTTTCAATAAAACCGTTGATGGCTCCTTGCACTCGTCGCGGTGTTATTCTTTTATTCAGCATAAATCGATATTGGTTGCTGCGGAAATTCGCTGCGTTGAATCGCCCATGCAGCGTAACCACCTGCCCCGGTTGGGCAGGCGTCGGACCCAGGCTGGTAATTGTCTCGGCCTGTGCCGGACTGCTATTGACTATCAGCGCACAAAGCGCCAGCGCCATCATATTCCATTGTCTCATATTCATTTCCACCTTCTGTCCCAGCTATCATTGCGGCATTGATTGTGTTTAGGATCGATCTCCGTGCCTCACCAACCTCTTCTTGCAACTTAGGATCCTGCATCATTTATGTTTCTAAGTTATGCAAACATCAAAACTCCAGCTAAAGCAGGTCAGCTCTTATTGTCCGAGAATTCCTTTTATCAGGTTGCCGACTCCACCCATTTGCTGGGGTTTGGCCGGTAGCTTAAAAGAGGAAGCGGGAATAGACCTGGTATTCATTGACTTCAGACGCACACGATCATCCAGACGCAGCAAAGCCATGCTCTTTACGGAAATATCTTGCTGAATCCGGTTCATAGAATCGAATAACATCATTCCGGTCGCGGCTTTAGTGATCGCCACCATACCCAGCACGGCATTCTGTAAATCTTTGTTCTGCCCAAGCACAACTTCGTGCGACCTTCCATTTTCCACAAAGCGGTACACTTTGCCCGTAATACCTGCAATGGTTTCGGTTTTCCCGGTATCTTTGTATTTGATTGAAGTCTGCGTTTTATGCCGGCCTTTGTTTCCCTTGCCCAGGGCCGCCATCATTCTGGAAAGTTGCGACAAATCCTGAACCACTTCACCGGTAATAGCATAAACCTTGTCACCCAGTTTAAGCATACTTGTCTTGTTCTTCATCGCATCAGTCATATCCATACGAACATGCTGTTTATCGGCATACAGGAT
>VAPM010058785.1_pt1 | contig 13880 bp, 16 predicted proteins | sample 3395091 | NCBI WGS metagenome assembly VAPM01 (sample SAMN08290445, study PRJNA428436) | hydrothermal vent metagenome | isolation source: Deep-sea hydrothermal vent chimney 3 | place: Pacific Ocean: Juan De Fuca Ridge | reverse complement strand
GTTAGTTATCGAAAACTACGAACTGACCTAGTTCACCCCATTCTTTTTCTTTTAACAAATTTAGATGTTTTTATCAGTTTGCTAATCTAATGGAATTGACGAAATTTTATCAAAATGCACAATGGGTAAAAGTTTGTTGTTGTATCATTTTGTATTCCCCATAAAGTATCGTGGTGATGTTTTAACAAATTCGGTATCTCAAACTCTGAAAAGGATTTGTCAAGAAATAGAGGAGCGTTATGAGATTCATTTTTTAGAGATTGGCTTGGATGAAAATCATGGTCATTTTCTAATTCAAAGTGTTCCGATACTTTTGGCAAAAAAGATATCGAATGTAATAAAAAGTATTACTGCTAAAGAGATTTTTCGTTTGCATCCTGAGGTGAAGCAAAAATTATGGAGAGGTAATTTTGGACAAGTGGTTATTATGTTAATACGGTGGGTCAATATGCTAATGAAGTAGTGATTAAAAAATATTTACAAAATCAAGGAGCAAACAATAATAAGTATGAGAAAATATATGAAAATCAACTACGTTTGTTTTGATACCTCGTACGCTCTGCATTGAGGTAGTTCATTCTTTTTCAACTAGCTTTTTAGATAAGTTAAATCCGATAAATAATCCAAGTCCGGCCATTAAAAATATAGAGCCAGTATAGCCAACTTCTTCTTGAATAATAGTATAAGCATCTATAATTGAGCCTATAAACACGCCTGCACCAATACCCATAAGTAATACGGAAATGTTTAATATTAATATTTTCCAAATAGGAACTGAAGATTTTTTTTGAGTTTTAGCACTAAAAAAGATACTAGCATCAGCCCCTTTTTCAATTAAAGCCAATCGTTCTTTGTTTCTTGTGGAATAATGCAAATAAAATATTCCAAAAATAATTATAAAAAAAGCAATAAATACTGGTCCTGGTCCCATCATAATAAATAATTTTTAAGTTTCTAAATTGTTTCATTTTGTATGACGAATATTATTTTAACTCGGTTACAAAAAAAAGTATATTATTTTTTTGATGTAACTTGTAACCATAGGTTAATTAGAATCGTCAAACCTTTAAAATGACCAACCAACCAGACGAATACTATATAGAACAAACTTTAAATGGAAATATAAATTATTATGCTTTTCTTGTTGAAAGGTATCAACGAATGGTGTTTACATTAACTATTAGAATTGTTAAAAACAGGGAAGTAGCAGAAGAAATTTCACAAGATGTTTTTGTGAAAGCTTATGAAAATTTAGAGAGATTTAAAGGCAAATCTAAATTTTCTACTTGGATTTATAAGATAGCATATTATGCAAGTTTAGATGCTATAAAGCGAAATAAAAGACAATTAAATTTTGAAAATATAGAAACAATTAATGAAATTAATTTTGAAAACGTACAAGATGCTTTACAATCTTTACAAGATAACGAGCGAAAAATAATAATTAATAATGCACTTTTTAAATTATCAGAAGATGAAAGAGTAATTTTAACGCTGTTTTATTTTGAAGAAATGTCTATAAAAGAAATTTCAAAAGTCGTAAATTTGTCTTTAGATAATATTAAAATTAAGCTATTTAGATCTCGAAAAAAACTTGCATCAATTTTAAAAAATGTGATTGATCCACAAACTATTAATTTAAGATGAAAACTAATAAAAACATAAAAGATTTTACGAAATACATTATAAGAGAATCTAGTCTTGAAAAGCCTTCCGATGATTTTGTGTACAAAGTTATGGATAGCATTAATTTGGAAAGCAATGCAATTTATGAAAGTAAATATAAGCCATTAATATCTAAACTTGGTTGGATTATAATTTCTTTAGGGTTGATTTTGTCTAGCATTCATTTTTGGTCTAAAAAGTTTTATAAATCCAATTATTTAGCAGACTTAAATTTATCTTTTTTAACTAATTTTAGTTTAACTAAAATTTTTAATGAAATAAATATTCCAAATACATTTTCAATTGTATTTGTATTTTTTACGGTATTGGTAATAATTCAATTGATAGTTATTAAAAAGTATTTCTATAAAACTATTTTTAAAAATTATATATAATTTTGAGATATTTCTAATTAAATTTCGAATTGTTTTGATGAATTTTAATTGCCTTTCTAGCTAATATAATTCCTGCACCTAGAGAAATAAATGCTCCAATTGAAAAACCTGGAATAAAATTAATGAATAAGAAAAAATCATAAGAACCATGGAAAAGGATAGCTAAACTTAATCCTATTAAATTCCATTTAGTTTTATGGTTTGAAAATTTTGCAATTCCCATAAAATAACCCATAATAATAGCGAAAACTGCATGAGCTGGTATGGCAGTTAAAGCTCTTAAAAAAGCTACTTTTATTCCGCCTTCAAATACATATAAAACATTTTCTACAAAAGCAAATCCCATAGAAACCATAACGGCATATATTATTCCATCAAAAGGTTCGTTAAAATCTTTTTTGGGTTGAGCATAATAACGGACTATAATGTATTTACTAAATTCTTCTACCAAACCTACCATCAAAAATGCTTTTAAAAATTGATGAAAAACATTTAATTTATCTGGATGAGGAAGTAAAACATCATATAAATAATATAAAATGCTACTTATTAAAATACTTGCAATTGCACCTAATAAAAAACTATAAAAAAGTAATAATTTTGGCTCTTTTTCATATTTATCTTTTATATAAATAAAAATAATTACTGCAATCACTGGTGCAGAAGCCAATATAAGTAAATTCATAATGGTTATTTTAATGAGGAGCTAGTAAATTGAATGGATAAAAAGGTAAATTTCTAAGAATCCAAAAAATTAGGATTATAATTAAGAGTATCCAAGGAGTTTTAGGATGATAAATATAATTGTAACTGTTTTTATGAAAAAAGGAATTTAAAATACTTATAATTAAATGATATATTAGAATAAGTATTCCTAAAACGTATAATGCGTTTTGCCTAAAAACTCCTAAAATATTTAAGTGTAATAATTCATATGTTGCTCGCTGGCTACCACAACCTGGACAATAAATACCTGTAGTAACATATAAAGGACATTTCGGTAAAAAATTTACACTTGATGGATTTACATAAAAATAAAGGAATGCCAATAGAATTCCACCTAAAAGCATTCCTAAATGTTTTAATTTCATGTAATTATTGATTACTTAGTCCTAAAATTGCTAATCCACCTAATGCAAAAACAAATACAATGGATAAAATCACAGAAATTACTGCGGCAATTATGCTCCAATTCATCCACTTTTTTGCACTTTTAGAAGAAGCTAAAGCACCTTCATAATCTCCTAATGCAAATTTTGAGTTAACTTGGCTTGCAAATACAATTCCTGCAATACCAAAAGGTAAACAACAAAAAATAGTGACTAAAATTGATTCAACTAAGTAATTTTTTGGAGGTTTCTGATCCATTTTTTTTCTATTTTAAAGTTTGATTAAGGCTAATGTAGAAAAATTAAATAAAAGAAGAGATTCTTTTGAGTAAAAAAGTTGAGTGGTCTTTTTTTATTTCGCAAAGTATTATAAAAATAATTAAGTTAATTTTGCGTATAATAAATCAAAAATTTAATTTAGATTAACAAATGAAGTTTAACGTAAATGATAAAGTTGCAGTTATTGATGATGTAATTACAGGAAAGGTAATTTTGGTTTCGGATAAAAATATCCAAGTTGAAACTTCTGATGGATTTACATTTAATTTTTCACCTTCAGAGTTAGTAGTAATTAGAGAAAGCCAAAAAGAATTATCAAAATTTAGTGATATTGCTAATGAACATTTGTTGGAGAAAATTGAAGCAACTTCAAAAAAGAAACAGCCTAAATTTAAAAGTAATTTAAAACCTGATAAATTACCACCAATGGAAGTGGATTTACATATCCAAAATTTAACATCGACCACAAGAGGATTAGATAATTATGATATGCTTACCATGCAAATGGAAACAGCCAAGCGTAAATTAGAATTCGCTATTAAAAACAGAATTTCCAAAGTAGTTTTTATTCACGGTGTGGGTGAAGGTATTTTAAAATCAGAATTAGAATTTTTGTTTAAAAAATATCCTGTAGAATGGTATGAAGCTTCTTTTAAAAAATATGGTTTAGGAGCAACAGAAGTATATATCTATCAGAATTCCAAATAATTAGACGTTTATAGTAATACTACCAAAGTAGTAGGTTTCATAAAATATTTTTCCAGAGTTATCATTAAAAAGCAAATTAGTAAAAGTAATATCATACGTATAACTGACTATAACTCCGCTATCATCAAGGTTTGCAGTGGTAATAATTATAATTTCTCCATCTGTTGCTTTTAGTTCTTTTAATACATTTGGGCTTGCAGGTGGAATGGTTTGACAAAAATAGTCTGTTCCAATAGCACTATCAAAAATTCTGTAATTTACTGGAAAAAGTGTTGATATGGAATAGGTTTTAGTTCCCTCAGTTGTAGTAATTTCATTTGATGATAATACTAGGGTAAGCACTTCAGTTTTATCTGTATTTGTTCTGTAAAAAACATAGTTTCCACAACTATTTATAGTTGCTGTAAAGTCAAAACTAGGCACATCAAAATTTCCATCGTTGCACGAATTTAAAATTAGTGCTAAAAATAAAATTACTATTTTTTTCATGCTTCAAAAATAAGAAAAGAAAACCATATATTTTAAGTAATTTTGCTAACCATGAAAACTATTTATTTAGACAATGCTGCAACAACTCCAATGTTGCCAGAAGTTATTGAAAGTGTTACCGAAGTTATGAAAAGCACTTATGGTAATCCTTCTTCCACACATCAAATTGGACGTAAATCAAGAGCTTTAGTTGAAAATGCTAGAAAAAGTATAGCCAACTTATTAAAAGCTTCTTCCAGTGAACTGTTTTTTACAGCAGGTGGTAGTGAAGCAGATAATTTAATTTTACATAACGCAGTTGTTAATTTAGAAGTAAAAACTATCATTTCCTCTAAAATTGAGCATCATGCCATTATTCATACTATTGAACATTTAAAAGCAAGATATGATATTGAGATTAAATGGGTGAATCTAACTCCAGAAGGATCAATTGATTATAATCATTTAGAAGAATTATTAGAAAATACTTCGACTAAAACTTTGGTGAGTTTAATGTACGTAAATAATGAAATAGGAAATATACTAGATTTAAAAAAAGTATCGGATTTATGTATTAAAAATAAGGCGTTATTTCATTCTGATACCGTTCAAGGTATTGGACATTTTAATATTGATGTTACCAAAACCCCAATAGATTTTTTTACTGCGAGTGCACATAAATTTCATGGTCCAAAAGGAGTAGGTTTTGCGTATATTAAAAAAGGATTTGGAGTGCAACCATTACTTTTTGGCGGTGAACAAGAAAAAGGAGCTAGAGCTGGAACTGAAAATATACACAGTATTTATGGTATGCAAAAAGCAATGGAAATTGCCTGTGAAAATTTAGAAGAAGAAACAAATTATATTCAAAATATTAAAAGCTATTTTATTAATAGTCTAAAATCTAATTTTAAAGAAATAAAATTCAACGGATTATCAGAAAGTGAAACAGATAGTAGTTATATAATTTTAAATGTTCGGTTTTCAAAAGCTTACCCAATGTTATTATTTAACCTTGATTTAAAAGAAATTGCAGTTTCTGGAGGCAGTGCTTGTCAAAGTGGAAGCTCAAGAGGATCTCATGTGTTACATGAAATTTTAAAGGAAAAAGAAACGTTAAAAACTTCTGTTCGCTTTTCATTTAGTAAATTTACAAGTAAAACTGATATTGATTATGTAATAAAGGTTTTAAAAGAATTGATAAAATAATGATAGACTATCCATTAAAATTTGTGCCAATTTTAAAACAAAAAATTTGGGGAGGAAATAAGTTAGTTCAAAAACTACATAAAAATTCTGAACTTAAAAATATAGGTGAAAGTTGGGAAATAGCTGATGTTAAGCAAGATACATCTATAGTTTCTAATGGAAAATTAAAAGGGAAAACCTTAAAAGATTTGTTAAAAAAATATAAATCAGAGTTAGTAGGAGATGTAAATTATAGAACTTTTAAAGATAAATTTCCTTTATTAATAAAATTTATTGATGCTGCACAAGATTTATCTGTTCAAGTGCATCCTAATAATAAATTGGCAAAAAAACGTCATAATTCTTTTGGGAAAAATGAAATGTGGTACATTATGGAAGCTGAAAAAAATGCGAATTTAGTATTAGGATTTTCAAAAGAAATTTCACCTAAACAATACAAAGAATTATTAAAAGAAAAAGCTATAACAACTGTTTTAAATTTTGAAAAAATTAAAAAAGGAGATGCTTTTTTTATTGAAACAGGAACAGTTCATGCTATTGGTGCTGGCGTTGTTTTAGCCGAAATTCAACAAACTTCGGATATTACGTATAGAATTTATGATTGGGATAGAGTAGATGCTCAAGGAAATTCAAGAGAATTACATACCAATTTAGCCATTGACGCCATAAATTTTTCAACAAAACTTGATACAAAACGAAAATACGATAACCAGTTAAATGAAATTAATACGTTGGTTACTTGTCCCTATTTTAAAACTAATTTTATTCCGGTTAAAGGAGAAATAACTTTAGATTACAGTAAAACGGATTCGTTTGTAATTTTTATGTGTGTAGAAGGTTCAGGAACTATAAGCATTAATAATAATCCTGAAACAATAAGTTATGGTGAAACTATTTTAATTCCTGCTACGGAAACTTCAGTTTTAATAAAATCAAGTAATTGTAAATTGTTAGCAGTTACTGTTTAGATGATATTTACTTCAATTTCTAAATTTATATTGAATTCTTTTTTGATAGTTTGCTGAATTTTTTTAGCGAGATTATAAATTTCTTTTCCTGTTGCATTTCCATAATTCACCAAAACTAAAGCTTGTTTTTCGTGTACGCCAGTATCACCAAATCGTTTTCCTTTAAATCCACATTGTTCAATTAACCAACCTGCAGGTATTTTTATTTTGTTTTCTGAAACTACATAATGTGGAATATTAGGATAATTTTTTACTAATTTTTCGAATAAACGTTTATCAATTACTGGATTTTTAAAAAAACTACCGCTATTTCCAATTTCCTTAGGATCAGGTAATTTACTCTTTCTAATGGCAATTACTGCATCAGAAATATCTTTAATTGTAGGATTAGAAATATTCTGTAAATAAGTTTTTATAGCTCCGTAAGTAATATTTGTATGGTGTTTATTTTTAGTGAGTTTAAAAGTTACATTTATAATAATGTATTTGCCTTTTAATTCATTTTTAAAAACTGAATTTCGATAACCAAAATTACATTCCTCTTTAGTGAATATTTTTATTTTTCCAGATGCAATTTCTAATGCTTCTAATTGATAAAAAGTATCTTTAATTTCAACTCCGTAAGCACCAATATTTTGAATTGGTGAAGTACCAACATTTCCTGGAATTAACGATAGATTTTCTAATCCGCCATAATTTTGAGAAATACACCACAATACAAATTCGTGCCAATTTTCACTAGCTTCCGCAGTAACAAAAACAGATTCCTTTTCAGTATCATTTACAATAATTCCCTTTAGATTTAAATGAATTACTAATTTATCTATTGATTTGGTTAGCAGCATGTTACTTCCGCCACCTAAAAGAAAAATATCTTTTTCAGAAGCTATAATTTCTTTTAAATCAGCTAATGAATTAATTTCAATAAATCGATCTGCAATTACATCAATACCAAAAGTATTGTAGTTTTTTAAAGATATATTTTTTTGAATATTCACTTATAAAGCGTTATAAGTTTCTATTGCTTTTTTCAAAATTTCTACCGACCTAATTAAATCTTCATTTTTTAAAACATAAGCAATGCGTACTTGGTTTGTTCCAAAACCTGATGTAGAATAAAAACCTGCAGCAGGTGCCACCATTACCGTTTCATTATTCAAATTAAAATCTTCTAATAACCATTTTGCAAATTTATCGGTGTTATCAACAGGTAATTCAGCTACACAATAAAATGCACCTTTTGGTGTTCCAACTTTTACACCTTCAATTTTTTTAAGTTCGCGAATTAAGGTATCTCTTCTACTTTTATATTCGTCATTTACTTCTTTAAAATAGGAAGCGGGAGTTTCCAACGCAGCTTCACTGGCAATTTGAGCAAATGTTGGCGGACTTAAACGTGCTTGTGCAAATTTTAACGCAGTGCTTATTACTTCTTTATTTTTAGAAACTAAACAACCAATTCTAGCTCCACACATACTGTAACGTTTTGAAACAGAATCAATTATAATAGCGTTATTTTCTAATCTAAAATTATGCAGAACAGATTGATGTTGGACATTATCATACACAAATTCACGATATACCTCATCTGAAATAATAAATAAATCGTGCTTTTTAACAATAATAGCCAATTTTTCAATTTCTTCTTTTGAATATAAATATCCGGTTGGATTTCCAGGATTACAGATTAAAATTCCTTTAGTTTTTGGTGTAATTAATTTTTCAAATTCTTCAATAGGAGGTAAGGCAAAATTATTTTCAATTTTGGAAATTACAGGAACAATTTTCACTCCAGAAGAAGTTGCAAAACCATTATAATTTGCATAAAAAGGTTCAGGAATTATAATTTCATCACCAGGATCTGTAATAGTACCCATTGCAAAAAGTAAGGCTTCAGAACCGCCTGTAGTTACAATAATTTCATTTGCAGTTACATCAATGTTTTGCTTTTTATAATAATTAGCAATTTTGGTTCTATATTCTTCTGAACCTTCAGACCTACTGTAAGCTAGTACTTTAACGGTATTGTTTTTAACAGCTTCTAAAGCAACTTTAGGAGTTTTTATATCTGGCTGGCCAATATTTAAATGAAAAACTTTTATTCCTTTTTTCTTAGCATTTTCTGCATAAGGTACCAATTTTCGTATTGGTGATTCTGGCATGTTTTTTCCTTTTAGTGAAATAGAAGGCATAATTTTTTAGTTTTAAAATCTATACTACAAAATTGCGAAAATTAATTCAATTTCATTTCATTATTAGTCAATTATTAAAGGTTAAAATTATATTAAAAATTATGTTCGCAGGTATTGTTTTTGTAGTTTAACACAAATCTTCAAAAATTATTTTATTGAATACAAAATATAGATATTTAATTTTAATTGTTTGGTTACTTTTATTTAAGATGGTGGTCTATTCTCAAACATCTTTTAGATTTATTTCTGAGGCTAAAAAACAAACTATTTCGTTTAGATTAATTAATAATTTAATTGTGATTCCAATTGAAGTAAATAACAAAAAATTAAATTTTATTTTAGATTCAGGAGTGGGAACTACCATTTTATTTAATATCCATAAGAAAGATTCTTTAGAGTTACATAATGTTAAAGCTGTAAAATTAAAAGGCTTAGGAAGTGAAGAACCTGTTGATGCAATTTTATCTACAAAAAATATATTTAAAATTAAAGATGTAGTTAGTGGTAATCAAAAGCTGTATGTAGTTTTTAATGATTTTTTTAACCTATCTTCAAAACTAGGAACCACAATTCATGGCGTTATTGGTTATAATTTATTAAAAGATTTCTTGATTAAAATAAATTATGGAACTAAGAAAATGACAATTTATAATCCAAAGAAAATTAATTTTAAAGGATGTAAAAAATGTACTGCTTTTAATCTGGAGTTTTATAAGCTAAAACCATATATAAATGCAGAAGTTAAATTGAAAGTTAATAACTCTAAAATATCAAAAGTTAAACTATTAGTAGATTCTGGTGGAAGTGATGCTATGTGGTTGTTTGAAAATACACATCCTGATATTAAGCCTCCAACCAATTATTTTGATGATTATTTAGGTGAGGGGCTTAGTGGAGCAATTCTTGGAAAAAGATCAAAAATTGAGGCTCTAATTTTGAGAAATTTTGAGTTGAAAAATCCAACGGTTTCTTTCCCAGATTCAACTTCCATAGCTCATGCATTACAATTTAAATCTCGTAATGGTAGTTTAGGGGCTAATATTTTAAAACGATTTACGGTTTATTTTGATTATAAACATAGTAAGCTTTATCTTAAAAAGAATAGTGCTTTTAGAGATCCTTTTAGGTATAACATGAGTGGAATAGAACTAGTTTATAATGGGAAATTATTGGTTAAGGAGGATAGAGCCACTAAATTTTATATAGAGGATAAAACTACATCACAAGGCAGTTATATTACGGAGCACAGTTATAAATATACATTTAAGCCATCATATAAAATATACAGAGTAAATAAGGGTTCTCCAGCTTCTGAAGCTGGTATTTTACCTGGAGATATTTTAATAAAAATTAATGGGAAATTTTCTTTTAATTATAAATTAGAGGAAATTGTTCAAAAATTTTATCAAAAGGAAGGAACTTTGATTAGAGTTGTAGTTGAAAGATATGGTAAAGATTACTCCTTTCAATTTAAATTAAAAAGTAGGTTAAAATAAAGCAGCTGTCTGAAAAATAAAATTTTCGTCAACCTGAACTTGTTTCAGGTTCTCATAACAACGGGTAATCAGCAAAATGAGATTCTGAAACAAGCCCGCCTGCTGCTGGCAGGTTCAGAATGACGTTTTTAAAGACTTTTCGGACAGTCTCTTTATAATTGTAATTTGTGTTTTTAATTTGCAGACATTGCTGGTTTTTTCTTTACTACAGCAGATTCTGGTTTAATTACAATACCTTTAATTCTAAGTACTTTAATTTTTTCAGCAGCATTAGAAAATATGGTAATTGATTTTGAAAAACCTCCAGGTCTATTAGTAGCATATTTTACACCAATTTTCCCAGTTTTACCTGGCATAATAGGTTCTGTTGGTTTTGTTGGAACTGTACATCCACAACTAGATTTAATTTTTGAAATTACTAAAGGAGATTTACCAACATTGGTAAAGCTAAACTCACGGACACCATTAGAATTCAAATCTACTTTTCCATAATCAATAACTTCTTTTTCAAATTTAAAAACTGGAGCATTAGCATTAGCTGGGGCTTTTGCTTCTTGTTTTTTTTGAGCACTCACAGTAAAACCTATAAATGCAATCATTACGAATACTAATTTTTTCATTTTTTATAATTTTAAAGTGTAAAGTTAGTTATTTTTTTATCCTAACAAAATATTTTAAGTTTATCTAATAATTGTACATTTGCCAATCGTATTACAAATATCAGACCAAAATGAGTTTAGCATCAAAATATAATCCTAAAGAAACTGAAACTAAATGGTATAACTACTGGATGGAAAATAATTATTTTCATTCTACACCTAATGATAAAAAGCCATATACTATTGTAATTCCACCACCTAATGTTACGGGAGTTTTACATATGGGACATATGCTAAATAATACCATACAAGATGTATTAATAAGAAGAGCTAGGCTAAAAGGATTTAACGCTTGTTGGGTTCCTGGTACTGACCATGCTTCCATTGCTACTGAGGCAAAAGTAGTTGCTAAATTAAAAGAAGAAGGTATTGAAAAAAACGATTTAAGTAGAGATGAATTTTTAACTCATGCTTGGGATTGGACACATAAACATGGTGGAATTATTTTAGAGCAGCTTAAAAAATTAGGAGCTTCTTGTGATTGGGAACGTACTAAATTTACTATGGATGAAACCATGAGTGAATCAGTAAATAAAGTATTTATCGATTTATATAATAAAGGGTTGATTTACAGAGGTTACCGTATGGTGAATTGGGATCCATCTGCTAAAACTACGTTGTCTGATGAAGAAGTTATTTTTGAAGAAAAACCCGGAAATTTATATTATGTAAATTATAAAATAGAAGGAACAAATGATGTTTTAACCATAGCAACTACACGTCCTGAAACCATTTTAGGAGATTCCGCAATTTGTATCAATCCTAATGATGAGCGTTTTGCACACTTAAAAGGAAAAAAAGCGATTGTTCCTATTGCAAATAGAGTAATTCCTATAATTGAAGATGAATATGTAGATGTTGAATTTGGAACAGGTTGTTTAAAAGTTACACCAGCACACGACCCAAATGATAAAATGTTAGGTGAAAAACATCAATTAGAAGTTATTGATATTTTTAATGATGATGCTAGTTTAAATTCCTATGGATTGCATTATCAAGGAAAAGATAGGTTTGTGGTTCGAAAAGAAATTACAAAAGAGTTAGAAACTATTGGAGCTTTGGTAAAAGTAGAACCTTATATGCACAAAGTGGGAACTTCCGAAAGGACTAAAGTAGATATTGAGCCTAAAATATCAGCACAATGGTTTTTAAAAATGGAAGATTTGGTAAAACCAGCGTTAAAAGCAGTTCTGGAAGATAAAGAAATTAAGTTTTTCCCTAAACATTATAATAACACATATCGTCATTGGTTAGAAAATATACGAGATTGGAATATTTCCCGTCAACTTTGGTGGGGACATCAAATTCCGGCTTATTTTTATGGTGATGGTGTTAACGATTTTGTTGTTGCAAATTCAATAGAAGAAGCCGCTAAATTAGCTTCTGAAAAATTAGGAAAATCGGTTTCAATAGAAAACATAAAACAAGATCCGGATGCTTTAGATACTTGGTTTTCTTCTTGGTTATGGCCAATTTCCGTTTTTGATGGTATAAATCATCCAAATAATAAAGAAATTGAATATTATTATCCAACCAACGATTTGGTAACAGGTCCAGATATTATTTTCTTTTGGGTGGCACGTATGATTTTTGCTGGATACGAGTTTAGAAATGAAAAACCATTCAGCAACGTATATTTTACAGGAATAGTTCGAGATAAACAACGTCGAAAAATGTCTAAATCACTAGGTAATTCACCTGATCCTATTGAATTGATGAATAAATATGGTGCAGATGGAGTTAGAGTAGGAATGTTGCTGAGTTCTGCAGCTGGAAATGATTTGTTATTTGATGAAGATTTGGTAGCTCAAGGAAGAAATTTTTCGAATAAAATATGGAATTCTTTTAGATTGATAAAAGGTTGGGAAGTAGCTGAAATAGAGCAACCTAAAAGTGCTAAAATTGCAATTGCTTGGTATAAAGCTAAATTTCAAAAAGTACAAAAAGAAGTTGAAAATTCCTTTGAACAATACCGAATTAGTGAAGCTTTAATGAGTATTTATAAATTAATTTGGGATGATTTTTCTTCTTGGTTTTTAGAAATGGTCAAGCCAGCTTATCAACAACCAATTGATTCAAAAACATTTAAAGCAGTAATTGAATTACTTGAAAATAATTTAAAAACATTACATCCTTTTATGCCATTTATTACGGAAGAAATTTGGCAGAATATTGAGAGTAGAAACCCAAATGAAGCATTAATTATTGCAGCATATCCTAAACTAAATTTGGTTGATGAAACTTTAGTTGGCGAGTTTAATTTTGCTTCGGAAGTTATTTCTGAAATTAGAGCTATCAGAAAAGAAAAAAATATTTCCTTTAAAGATAAAATAGAGGTTTTTGTTTTAAATAATGAAAAAGCTGATTCTAAATTTGATGCTGTTATTGAAAAATTAGGAAATATTTCTTCTATAAAATATGTAAATGAAAAAGTAGATGGTGCTTTAAGTTTTAGAATAAAATCGAATGAATATTTTATTCCAATAACTTCAAATGTAAATATTGAAGAAGAAAAAGCTAAATTGACTGAAGAGTTAAAATATACTGAAGGATTTTTGAAATCTGTTCAAAAGAAATTAAGTAATGAGCGTTTTGTAAATAATGCACCAAAACAAGTTATTTTAAATGAACGTAAAAAAGAAGCAGATGCTTTAGCAAAAATTGACACTTTAAAAGCTAGTCTAAAAAATTTATAAAAAACAATATTGTTGCTATGGCTGGCAATGGTATTT
>VAPM010067403.1_pt1 | contig 13888 bp, 14 predicted proteins | sample 3395091 | NCBI WGS metagenome assembly VAPM01 (sample SAMN08290445, study PRJNA428436) | hydrothermal vent metagenome | isolation source: Deep-sea hydrothermal vent chimney 3 | place: Pacific Ocean: Juan De Fuca Ridge | reverse complement strand
TAGGCCACTTTCTCTTGCTACGCAATTCACCTTGTCCTCACATTTGTGCTCGCATAGCATTTTTGAACAGCAATAAATATTTTTCTTATCCCGAGTTCAGGCTAATTAGACATTAATAGGATCGTTAGATGAAGTTTATTAAAAATAATAATGCTGGTTGGTTCATTTTCTTCCTGAGTATCCGGAGAATATTTTGTAGTGATAATTCGTAGCACGGTTAATATGGATATCACTGAAATGTTTATTATAACTTCTGATGTTTGGTATTCATCATACCAAAGATTTATTTGCTCGCCTATCAATACGACCAGTGCAGCATCAAGAATAAAAGTTACTCGGACTCGCCCAAGTAATAAATACGATTGTAGTGTTCTAATTAACTCGAGAGCAGATAACATGATAACAATCTATGTTATCATTGCCTCTGCGCCATGTGACCAATCTAATAATATGAGGGTATACAAGTGTAGTAATAAATTGGTAATACCCGCCAAAATCCACAGGTAAATATAAATCATTAATATTCCAACTAAAAAAACCAATGGTAGCGGAATGCCAATCATAATTTAATATAAACATCGGCAGGCGTTGTTTTTTTATTTGCATCAAGTTGCATGTCGTTAATACTAACTCCAGTTTGTTGAGATTAGAGTGAACTTGCTGATGTTCGGTTTATTTATAATAGAACATTATGACAACTGGATTATGATTGTTTTTTAGTTGAGTTAGCGTGAGATTAAATTATTGACAATTTTTAGAGGCAGGTTAGGTCATTAAGAATTCTAACAAGGCTTTTTGAGCGTGAAGACGATTTCCCGCTTCATCCCAAACGACACTATTTGAATCATCCATTATCTCGGCAGATACTTCTTCACCTCGGTGGGCTGGCAGGCAGTGCATGAATAAGGCATCGTTATTTGCTAAAGCCATTAATTTTTTATCAACACAATAACCTGCGAAATCTTTTTCGCGTTGTTGTTGTTCAGATTCTTGTCCCATGCTAGCCCACACATCGGTAACCACAAGGTCGGCATTTTTAACGGCATCTTTTGGGTCGTTAGTTAAATAAACATAATCAACGACATTCTTGGTTATGCTATTATTGGGCTCATAATTTTGGGGCGTAGCAACGCGTAATTTAAAATTAAATAGCTTGGCGGCATTCATATAAGAATGACACATATTATTTCCATCACCAATATAAGCGACAGTTTTGCCTTCAATGCTGCCACGGTGTTCAACAAAAGTTTGTACATCAGCAAGTAATTGGCATGGGTGAACCAAGTCAGTTAAACCGTTTATCACGGGCACGCTGGAATATTTAGCAAATAACGTTACGGTGTCATGATCAAATGTCCGGATCATCACCGCATCAACCATCTGTGACATGACTCGAGCGGAATCTTCAATCGGTTCACCGCGACCAAGTTGTGTATCTTTTGGCGATAAAAATATTGCATGGCCACCAAACTGTGCCATTCCAGCTTCAAACGAGATGCGGGTTCGGGTTGATGATTTGTCAAAAATCATTGCCAATACTTTATTTTTTAGGGGTTGGTATATTTCACCCGCGAGTTGCATTTTTTTTAACTCAATTGCTCGTGCAATAATGTTTTGGGCTTCATCTTTGTTTAGATCGAATAAAGTTAAAAAATGTTTGACTGTCATGTCATATTCCTTTTAGGCTTGCGCTAAAAATTGAGTGACTATTTTAGTTATTTTTTCGACGATATTATCTGCCTGTTCATCAGTGATTATCAATGGTGGCAATAATCGAATGACTGATTCTGCGGTGACATTGATTAATAAATGTTGCTCCAGTGCCAGTGTCACTAATTCAGCACAAGGTTTATCGAGTTGAATAGCGAACATCATGCCTGCACTTCGAATTTCAGTGACACCATCGAGCGTTGATAAATTATCGGTGAATTTAGCGAACATGGTTTCACCTAGTTGTGCGGCACGATCGGCTAATTTTTCTGTGGTAAGAATGTTAATAACTTCATTGGCGACTCGGCACGCTAATGGATTACCACCAAACGTTGAACCGTGATTACCCGGTTGCAATACATTCGCTGCATTGCCACTTGCCAGACAGGCGCCAATTGGCATGCCATTGCCAAGTGCTTTTGCTAAAGTCATTACATCGGGTTTTGCATTTTCGCTATGTTGAAAGGCAAACCATTTTCCTGTTCGACACATGCCGGTTTGAATTTCATCGAGCATCATTAGCCAGTTATTATCATCGCAAATTTGTCTAATGCCTGTTAAATATTCTGCATCAGGGATATTAATGCCACCTTCGCCTTGAATGGGTTCAACTAATACTGCAACGACATTTTTGTTATTGTCAGCAATATTCTTTATTGCTTCAAGATCATTATAGGGGGCTCGAACAAAACCTTGCACTAATGGCTCAAAGCCTGCCTGAATTTTTCGATTGCCGGTTGCGGTTAGTGTTGCCAGTGTGCGGCCATGAAAACTGGTTTCCATTACAATAATCGTCGGATTTTCAATGTTTTTTGAGTTGCCATAGAGACGGGCAATTTTAATGGCTGCTTCGTTAGCTTCGGCACCAGAGTTACTGAAAAACACTTTATCCATGCCCGATTTTTCACACAGAGAATCGGCTAGTGTTGATTGCTGTTCAATGCCATAGATGTTGGTGGTGTGCATTAACTTTGAGGCTTGGTCACATATTGCTTTGGTAATTTGAGGGTGTGAATGTCCTAAACCACAGACGGCAATTCCTGCGAGTGCATCTAAGTAAGTCGTGCCTTTTTCGTCGTATAGCAAAGCGCCTTCACCTTTTTGAAAGGTAACGGGAAGTCGTCCATAGGTATTCATTAAATGATCAGCCATTGTTTTATCTGTGTATTGTTAATGCTATTTAAAAATATAATTCAGTTGAATAAACCTAAAAGTATAATCCTTGATAGAAATATTCAACTTAATTTACTAAGGGTAGTTTCGTTATTTTTTAACGAGAATCAACCATTCTAGTATTTTAAACATTGTAGAGCAAATGTGAAATGTACTATTTTGATTATATTTTAGTCAATTTAAACGACAAAAACCTGCCCACATCACACAATCAGTGTTCTGTGGGCAGGTTTTTATGGCGTTTTTGGTTATTTGGCTAGAACGGTAACCCGTGTCCTTGGCCAACCATGCACATCAACATTGGAATTGATAACAAAGTATTTGTTCGAGATGCCATCAATGCAATGACTTTTGATTTGGCAATTTGCTCAGGAGTGGCTTCAACAATGCCTAAGATTTTCTTCTGATTAGGCCAAATTAATACCCAAACATTAAATAACATAATTGTACCTAACCATGCGCCAACACCAATAATTTCCATACCGCTGGATAATGTAAATGCGTTAATGAAACCGTTTGGAGCAAGATTTTGTAATGCTCCAACACCGGTTAGCCAGGTTGCGACAGCACCCCAACGGAACCAAAGTAATGCACGAGGAGCAACGTATTTGTTAATTGCAGCAGGTCCAGGGCCACCATCTTTAGCTTCTGCTAACGCTGCGCCAACACCTGGGACTTGTACGAAATTAAAGTAATACAATAACCCAATCCAAATCACACCTGCTAAGACGTGGAACCAAACTTCAAATGATAAAGCGTTAACGCTTGATGTGCCTAAAATGAAAACAATAACGATGGCTAAGATAAAGCCAGATATAATAGTACCAAGAACCGATTTTAGTGGGTTCATTATGTTTCTCCCCGATATACTTAATTTAGAGTTTTTATAAAATATTAGGGTAGTATTTTACTATGGTATTACTCTTTTGACACCCTCTAACTGGTCTTGACTTTTTATTTTATATCATAAATATTATGGCAATGTCAGCATGAAATATAAGGTTAAAAATTATTTAAAATGATGAACGCGATTGAATTAAGTCTTTTCTCCAGTCGAATTACTGCCGTGTGTGGTGAGATGGGTGCGGTTCTTCAGGGGGCTGCATTTTCTCCAAACATTCGGGATAGGCTCGATTATTCTTGTGCGGTGTTTGATTTAGCCGGTGAGTTATGTGCGCAAGCTGCGCATATTCCCGTTCATCTTGGCAGTATGGCCTATGCCATGCGTGATATTGTCGCCAATTTGGATTGGCATGAAGGTGATATGGTTATCGTTAACAACCCTTATCTTGGTGGTACACATCTGCCGGATGTCACGGTTATTGCTCCTGTTTTTTACCAACAGCAATTAGTTGCTTTTGTGGCAAACCGTGCGCATCATGCTGATATTGGTGCAGATACCCCGGGCTCAATGCCAATATCAAAATCCTTAGAAGAAGAAGGGATCATTATTTCACCCACGTTTATCCAACGCGCTGGTAACATTCAACAGAACATTTTTCAACAAATAATTTCTGCAACGCATAATACTGCGGTCACGCGAGGTGATTTTGCCGCACAAATGAGTGCCAATAATGCCGGAGTGGCTCGCCTACTGGAGTTAATTGCATCTATTTCGTCGCAGCAGCAAATACGTTTTGAGACGGCACTTAATGAGTTAAACCGCTATGCGCAACGACTCGCTGAGTCGGCCTTATTGCAAATTCCAGATGGTGAGTATCGGTTTAGTGATGTGATGGATAGTGACGGCATGGGCACTTCGGATATTGTTATCAAAGTTGCTATTACCGTGAGCCAAGGTAAGGTTGCGGTTGATTTTAGCGGTACAGCAAAACAAGTGATAGGCAATATTAATTGTCCATTATCGGTTGCCGCTGCAGGCGTATTTTATGTGTTTCGATGTTTAATGCCCCAAAATACTCCGGCATGTTCAGGTAGTTTTCGTAACATAACGTTAACGGCTCCCAAGGGCTGTTTATTAAATGCGGTTTTTCCTGCTGCAGTTGCTGCCGGCAATGTTGAAACCAGCACGCGTGTGGTTGATGTGGTGATGGGTGCGCTAGCTCAAGCAATTCCCGATAAAATTCCGGCTGCGAGTCAGGGCAGTATGAATAATATCGCAATGGGAAACAGGGCAAGTAATAGCACGCAAGTTAGTTGGGATTATTATGAAACCATTGGTGGTGGTATGGGGGCGGGACCAGCGTTGCACGGCTTAAGCGGGGTGCAAACCCACATGACCAATACCCGAAATACACCGATTGAAGTGTTGGAATCACTTTATCCTCTACGCATCACACAATACGCATTACGTTTAGGCTCGGGAGGAGCAGGAGCGCAAAGGGGAGGCGATGGGCTGATACGCGAATACCAGTTTTTAGCGGATAGTAATATCACCCTGCTAACTGAGCGACGGCAGCATCAACCATGGGGCATTCAAGGTGGCACTAATGCTAAAGTTGGAAAGAATCTTCTAAATAATCAAATTATTTCAGCTAAAATAAACAGAGAAGTCATTAAAGGTGATACGTTAACAATCAAAACGCCCGGTGGTGGTGGTTATGGTTGCGAGTAATTTTAAAAGTTAATAAGAGATTTGATATGATAACAATGCTTAAAAATAATATATTGATAGGAAACAGCAACACTTTATGGTCGATGCTTTTTCTGTTATTCGTTTTCGCCTTATCAGGTTGTGCTTCGGCCATTATAGTGGAGCAAACTGTTCGTGAAAATGATGATCGTACAGAGCTGCAAAGGCAGCTTGATAACGATATTAGTAAAAAAATAAATCGATTGTATAAAAACTCAAGTATTGTTAAGGAAACAGCCTTGCATATTAGCACCTATAAACATGTGGTTACTATTAATGGATTTGTCGGTAATAAACGCCAAAAAATGATGGCTTTGCGTTTAGCCTTATCAGTGTCAGGTGTTAAATCGGTAGTATCTGATATTGGGATTCGTAAATATTAAAAATTGACTAAAACGGGGTATTTAGCTTGAATTTATTCGCATTAACCCCATAGTTCACCTGTGGTTTCAATTACTAATAACAGGTAAAATCAAACCAGATAAGTTCCCTCAATAGGGCGTAACAACGAATTTGATATAAACGTAGGTGATATTATGGATGTAATGGATCGAATTAAAGAACAAGTTGAAAAAAATCCTGTCATGCTTTTTATGAAAGGTACCCCCCAGTTACCACAGTGTGGTTTTTCGTCACGAACAGCACAAGCACTGCAAAACTGTGGTGAAGATTTTGGCTATTTTAATGTTTTGGGTGATCCTGAAGTTTTTGAAAATTTACCAAAATTTGCTGATTGGCCAACATTTCCACAAGTCTATATTAATGGCGAGCTGATTGGTGGTTGTGATATCACTCTTGAATTATTCCAAAAAGGCGAGCTTGCTAAAATGGTTAAGGGTGCTGTTGCGGCTAAGGCGTAATATTAATCCTGCTACTAAAATAAAGCCGGGTTGAAATTTGCCCGGCTTTTTTATGACGTTAACCTCAGATTGGTATAAGAAAAATTAGTGTAAACTCATCACTTTTAGCTTCAGGCTCGTGAGACTTACTGAAATAACGGTTATTTTTAAATTTGAGTTCAAAAAGTAATCGTTATCTTTATACCAATCTGAGGTAAGTTAAGTAAATTGAATATTAATTCCAGCCTGACCTGTCAAAAAATCCCACTGATTAATAATTTTACAAAATAATTCTGCCGTTTTTTCAGTATCGTAAACCGCAGAATGTGCTTGTCCATTATCCCATTCAATTTCAGCTGCTTTAATGGCACGGGCTAATACAGTTTGGCCATAGGCCAGACCAGACAGTGTTGCGGTATCAAACGAACTAAACGAATGAAAAGGGCTTCTTTTTATTTTGGTGCGCTCGATTGCTGCATTTAAAAAGCCCAAATCAAACATCGCATTATGGCCAACTAAAATTGCCCGAGTACACGTGGTTTCTTTAATAATGCTTCTTATTGGATCAAAAATCATTTTTAAAGCTTCTTTTTCGGGTTTAGCCATACGAAACGGATGATGTGGATCGATACCATTAAACTCCAGTGCTTTCGGGTCAAGAATTGAACCCTCGAATGGTTCAACATGACAGGCTATCGTTTCACCGCAGATTAATTTTTGATTTTCATCTAAAATAATCGGTACAGCCGCAATTTCAAGAAGGGCATTTGTTTTTGCATTAAATCCCGCTGTTTCAACATCAATAACAACTGGTAAATAACCACGAAAACGGTTTGCAATTGTTAGATTTGGTTTTGTTTTTGCTTCATTCGACATGGCAGTAGCATATCGAAAAGCTGCATAAAAAGCGATCTACGGTTATGATTTAATGGCAAATTACGATTGATTTGCTAAAAAAAGAGACTCTAAATGAAAAATTTACCTGTAAAAAAGTTCCATATTTTTATTATTTTTATATTAATAGCCTTTCAATCGGTTTGTTATGCACAGCAGACAAATTCACGGCTTTGGCAAATTGATAAAAAGGGCGTTGAGTCAAGTTATTTGTTTGCAACAATGCACAGTGAAGATCCTCGTATTTTAAAATTACCTGAAAGTGTTAATAACGTATTTCTTAAAACAAAAAGTTTTACGGCAGAAATTGATTTGAGTATTGATATGACCGCAACACTGGGTCTTTCGATGCTTCTCCCCGAAAATAAAAATTTGAAAAGCATTATTGGCAATGAATTATTCCAAAGCAGTGTCCGTATTTTAAGGGATTTTGGGATACCGGAAAAAATTGTTAATAGAATGAAGCCATGGGCGGTTTTAATGACGCTGAGCTATCCTAAACCTAAAACCGGTTTATTCCTTGATAAATTACTTTTCAATAAGGCATTAAAACAAAATAAAAAGCATTATGGTCTTGAAACGGTTCAGGAGCAAATTGCAGTTTTTAATGAAACACCATTGTCACAACAAACAATATTATTACGCGATACCATTAAACAATATCCATCATTTGTTCAGCAACTTAAACAGTTAAAAAAATTATACCTCAAAGGCGATTTGGATGGCCTGCAACAGTTTAATCATCAAGTTATGTTGCAAGGCGATTATCAAGTCGCCAATCAATTTATGGTGAATTTAATTGATAAGCGAAACCTCAAAATGGTTGACCGAATGCAAGCCAGATTACGTGAAGGAAATGCGTTTATCGCTGTTGGTGCACTGCATTTTCCAGGAGAGAAAGGCATATTGGCATTATTACGACAACAACATTATCGAACAACGGCTATTTATTAGAATTATAGTAGCTTGAGATTTTACCAAATTGGTGAGATTCCCGTTAAGAATATGCGGAAATGACGCTGGTTATTACTCCATCACTTTTGATTTTTCTAGCTTATGTTAATTAATTTTCGTTGATTGCCGATATTAATAGAATAAATAATTTCTGCAAGCGATAACAAAGGGTTGGATGTGACAGATACAATCGATGATTGGGTTGTTCGTATTAGTAGTTTAGAGATACCGATATTTAAAGGCACTCTGAACTCCGTTGCCAGCTTAACGATGAATTATTCAACTTCATCGAATGAACTTTCGCGCGTTATTTTACAAGATGCAACATTAACAGCACGAATCTTACGTATTTCCAATAGTTATTTTTATAATCCTCGTGGTACTAAAATAAATACTATCAGCAGTGCTGTTATGTTTATTGGTTTTAATAATGTGCGTGATATCGCCATGTCGCTTGCTGTGATTGATGCGCTAATAAAGAAACATTCTCGAAATTATATTATCGCATTAATGGCGCGTTCATTCCACGCCGCCGTTCAAGCGCGTGATTTGGCTGAAAAATTTGGTGATCCATCGTCGGAAGAAGTTTTTATTGCATCGTTACTATTTCATTTTGGTGAAATGGCTTTTTGGTGTATTCAAAGTAAACAGAGTGATTTATTAATTCAATCGATGCAAGAAGAAGGATATAGTGCTGATAAAGTGCAGCAACAAATTCTTGGTTTTAAGTTTAAGGATCTCACTGCTGAAATTTCAAAAAATTGGCACTTAGGTGACTTATTGGTAGCAGCATTAAAAAATAAAAACATTAACGACGCTTCGGCTCGAACTCGACATATTTTATTAAGCCAACGATTGTCTGATTATGCTTTAAAAGGTTGGGACTCAAAAGAAACCGAGGCAGTTATAAAAGAAATTTCAAAGCACTTGGATATTTCGATAAAGGCAACGAAAGCGGATGCCATCGAGAATGCTAAAAAAGCAGTTGATGTTGCTAATAATTTTGGTGCCTCATTAGCCGCAATACTCATACCGGTACCGGGTGTTGATGAATTTAAACAAAAAGGTCATCAAAAAATAATAGCTCAGAAAGCGATAGTTGATGTTGATTATCCAGAGCCTGATCCAGTGTTGCAATTAAATGTGCTTCGTGATTTGTCTAATATCTTACAAAGTAAACCTGATTTTAATAATATTATTGGTATTGTACTAGAAGGTATCCATCGAGGTATTGCAATGGATCGGGTATTATTTGCAATATTTGATAATACTACTTTAAAGCTAAATATAAAATTTATACTTGGCATTGAAATTAAAAAATTAGAGAAAAATTTTCATATTACCACCGGTGAAGAAGAGCATACGGTATTTTCTTGGGTTATTGAACGTTCTGAAAGTGTTTGGGTAAAAAATGCAAGCCACATTGGTTTTGGACAGAGTTCGATAAAAGCTATTTTAGCTATTGTCGAAGTTGAAAGTTTTATATTAAATCCATTAGTCATTAACGATAAAGTGGTGGGTGTTTTTTATTCTGATCGGCAACCCAGTGGTCGTGATATTACTCAGGAAGATTATGAAAGTTGTAAACACTTTGCACAACAAACTAGTTTTACCATCAGTAAAAATTGGCAATCTAACTAACCAGAGGTTTGCATCAGGATATACATAAAAAATGTTGGATATTGTATAAGCACCAAAGTGAGGATATGGAATCGGTATGGCCAAATAAAGACCGTCTGCCGCAGGACGCGGCAGTCGAGCAGCCATGGATGGCATTTTTTGCGCGTCTTTATTTGGCCATATCGGTTTCATGTCCGAGTGAAAACTGCATATTTGCTTATCCCAAACTTAGGTTAACTAATTTTAGAACATTCAAAATAAGATAATAATAATTTACTTTGTTAAACGAAACGGTTGATAACATTATTTGAGTTGAATCGTCTTCCATTCCAATTGTTCACCTGCACCTAATGGCACGAGTTCGTCGGCATCAAATTTGAATGAGCTAGGCACTGTCCAAGTTTCTTTAAATAGTTTTAACTTATCAGAATTTACTGTTAATCCGTAAAAAGCCGCGCCATTTTTGCTGGAAAATTTTTCTAACATTTCTAAAGCATTGTTTTCCTCAAAAACTGTTGCATAAAATTCCATGGCGTTTGATGCAGAGTAAATTCCGGCACAGCCGCAGTTTGATTCTTTTGTTAACCGACCATGAGGAGCTGAATCTGTGCCAAGAAAAAATCGAGGATGGCCGCTAGTCGCAGCTTCGATTAAAGCGAGTCGATGCTGTTCTCTTTTTAAAATGGGTAAACAGTAATAATGCGGGCGAATACCACCTTTAAAAATTTCATTACGGTTGTACAATAAATGTTGCGGTGTAATACTGGCCGCTAAATAGTTATCTGCATCCCACACATACTGCATCGCTTGTTGTGTTGTTATGTGTTCTAACACAATTTTTAATTCAGGAAACTGTTGTTTAACAGGATGTAGCACTGTTTCAATAAACACCGCTTCGCGATCAAAAATATCAACTTGTGGATCGGTCACTTCACCGTGCATCAATAGTGGTAAATTATTTTTTTGTATTGCTTCTAGTATTGGATAAACCGTTTTTAAATCTCGCACACCTGAATCAGAGTTGGTCGTTGCTCCAGCAGGATAATATTTAATGGCATGAATATTAGGATTTGCTGCGGCTTTTTCAACCTCAGCCGAAGTGAGACTCTCGGTTAGGTATAATGTCATTAATGGTTTAAAGCAGGTGTCACTGGGCACCGCTGCGAGGATTCGTTCGCGATAATGCAGTGCTTGATCAACATTAACTATTGGTGTTTTCAAATTGGGCATGATGATTGCTCGAGAAAACTGCCGTGCAGTATGGGGTATCACTAATGATAATAACTCATCATCACGTACGTGTAAGTGTAAATCATCCGGGCTGGTTATTATTAATTCGTTCATGTTATTTATTTTTTTCTATTGTTATTTCGACTATTGATTGTGGCATGTCTGCGTCGCCGAGTAAGTAATCTAGCATTGTTCGAGGTGTTAATTTTTCTCTAAACCAGTTTATGGCATTGCCATCGTCTTGGGTTCGCCATGCGATATAAAGTTGGATAAATGGCGGGGCATTTTCTATTTGTTTAATGATTAAAGAGCCCGTTTCCAGATCGTGCTCGATTAAGTTTTTAGGAATATAACCCACTCCCAAACCTTGCCGTTGAGCCTCAATTTTACTGTCCATGTCGGGTACGGTCATAACGGTCTGTCCTCGTAGTAATGCTAAGGTTCTTGGTGTCATTTTACGCGAACTGTCCGCTGCTGCAATTGCTCGATGCGCCAATATGTCCTCAATGACTAACGGTTTATCAATTTTTGCCAAGGGGTGGTGTGGGGCGACGACAAATTCCAAGTCTAAATTTCCCATTAACCGGGTGGTAAAATTAGTGCCGGTCGGGGCGTCGCCTACCGCTCCGATAACCAAATCAGCCCGATCCCACGCGAGGGCATCCCAAGTGCCTCCCGATACTTCACGGCTGAGATTAATTACTGTGCCTGCATTAACTTGTTGAAATTCATGGATTAATGGATAAATTCGGGTTAACGGGATAAGATCCACAACGGCAATTCGGAGCTCTGTTTCCCATCCGGTTGAAACCCGTTTCATATTTTGTTCTAGCTCTAAGGCTGCTCGAAGGATATGGCGGCCTTCTTGTAATAATTTTCGGCCACAATCGGTTAATACCGCGCGATGGCCTTCACGGTTAAACAATTCTATATCAAGATCATTTTCGAGTTTTTGAATCGTGTAGGTGATGGCAGATGGTACTCGGTGCATTTCGACAGCAGCAGATGCAAAACTGCCATTGCGATCGATTGCATCGATTACGGTTAGGGCTTCTAGGGTCAAATGCATTGTTTTAAGTTAAATTCAATTGTTCAATTAATTTGAATAACACACTCAGAATTATTCGCTTTTCAATAGTATATATCAAGAGTAACTTCACAAATATATTCAAAAGAAATGAATATTTAGCAACAGAAATAGTATTTATTTTGACCAAATTCTGTATACATCAAGAAGATGTGACTAAACGTTAAGCAATTGAACATGGCTTTTAGTCTCAGGTATACGAATAAATGCAGTAAAGAATCTAGCTAGTTTTTTTGTGACTGGAAAGAATCTCTGTGAGATACATTAGAAGAAGTAGTACCAAGTTGTAAAAGAAGCGTAATCGTTAGTTTCATTAGGTGTATTTGCGAATTCTATTGTTATAAAGCGATGTTAAATCCCCCCCACGCCAGAATAGGCCGAGTATGTTAATACTCGGCTTTTTTTATTCTGAATTAGATTAAATCTATCGAGTTAGTTTGTGGCGAAAATACTTTGATATTATGACGCTCAAGATAATACTACCACAGGGTAGTCCAATCCAAATCGCTTCATTGATAATCACTCGTAACCCCCACTCACTAAAAAATGATTTGATACCAATTGGTGATACGCTAATGGGTCTCCACGGTAGAAAATACCGGCTATTGTCAAAAGGTGCAAAAAAAGCGACACCGAGTCCACCACTGGTCATCGCGTCTAGCATGCCATGAGATGACATGATGAGTGTAAAAAATACCACTAAATAACCATTAAGTTTGAAACGATTATTCCACGGAGCCGTATCCGGAAAGAAAATTTTCACCAAAAATAAACTGGAAATAAACGCAAAAAATATCGAATGGCTAATACCCCGGTGTCCAAAAACATCACCATAGGGTATTCCCAGAAAAAAACCAATACTGTCAATATCCGGCGCAATCGACCAAATAATAGCGAACACTAATACACGCCAAGGGTAAACGGTATCTGGATAGAGTTTTTTTCCGGTATACGCGACTAAGGCGTGAGCAAATGCAGAAGCCATAATAATATTTTAAATGTAGTATAATTTATCTAACTTAATTGTTGATATTTATCATATCATTAGATTACCGCTAGTGTCGTATTATGCTATGTTATTACTATGAATAATATCGTATTTTGAGCACTTAAATTGTAATTAAACTGTGGCATTGGAATAATAAAAATAATAATGGCTGAACATCATTACGATTTAATAATAGTGGGTGGTGGGGTGAGTGGCACAGCATTGTGTTATATGGCGACTCGTTATTCAAATATCAAAAAAATTGCGGTTGTCGAAAAATATTCAAAACTTGCTCAAGTTAGCTCATTAAGCAGTAATAATAGTCAAACGCTACATTGTGGCGATATCGAAACCAACTACACCATAGAAAAAGCCTTAAAAGTTCAGCGTGCTGCAAAAATGCTGTTTAACTACACTCAGTTACTCGATAAAAATGTCCACATCATTTCTAAATTTTCAAAAATGGTTGTGGGTATTGGTGATAGTGAAGTTGAATTATTAAAAAAACGTTTTGAGATTTTTAGTCCGCATTATCCTAATATGCGTTTATACGATAAATCAGAAATTAAACGAATTGAACCTTTGGTGATTGCGGGTTTTAAGAACGATCGACCAGAGAATATCGTTGCTTGTGGTTCAGAAAATGAATACTGCGCAGTGGATTTTTCGGCATTATCACATTCTTTTATTGAACAAGCAGAAGCACATAAAGATAATCGGGTGGATGTTTATCTGGAAACAAAGATGCACCACATTCGAAAATACGATGATGTTTTTGAAATTCAAACCAATAAAGAAAC
>VAPM010123973.1_pt1 | contig 13891 bp, 15 predicted proteins | sample 3395091 | NCBI WGS metagenome assembly VAPM01 (sample SAMN08290445, study PRJNA428436) | hydrothermal vent metagenome | isolation source: Deep-sea hydrothermal vent chimney 3 | place: Pacific Ocean: Juan De Fuca Ridge | reverse complement strand
TGACGGTGAACCAGGCGTAAAAAATGTTTGGCGCGGCTACCGTGCATTACAACATTACGTGGATGTGCTTGAAATTGCCAAAATTGAATTATGAATTATGAGTTATGGGTAATGGAGAGCGAAGGTTAGATGATGAGACATTGCGCTCTTATGTTAATAAATATCAATCTGGTGGAATAGCTGAGCTGCTAAAAACAAATTATTCGGGGCGGCAAACTAACATTGATGAGAGTCAATTGAAGGTGCTTTGTGATGAGGCTGTTAGGTGGTGGTTTTGAAGGGGAGTTGACCTAAATCTAAAACGCTACGGGTAAATTAAAGAATTAGCTCAGAAAATCAACCCTGCGATTCGAGGTTGGGTTGAATACTATGGCGTATTCTGTAAATCGAGTTTGCTCTTTCTGGTGCATTATCTGGAACGATTAATCTTAAAATGGGTACAGCGGAAATACAAAAAGTATGGCAGTAATCTCAAGAGAGCGAAGAGCTGGATAATGCGAGTAAAATTTCACTATCCAAAGCTGTTTGTGCACTGGTCATTTCTGAGGGAACTTGGCGGCGGTGATGCCGCCCGGTTACCCGGTTAAGTTAAAAATGAAACGAATATTCTCAATTTTAATGCTACTCGTTATTTCCCGTAGTGTGCATGCTGGAAATCTGAAACCATTTAAATCAGATGGTTGCAGCGGTTTTCCTGATGGGACAATAGAGCAAAAAAACTTATGGATAAAGTGCTGCATCGAACACGATAAGAGATATTGGAAAGGTGGAATATACGAAGAAAGAAGAATGGCAGATGAAGAACTAAAGGAATGTGTAGAAAACGTAGGTGAGCCTGAAATTGCACAATTAATGATGGCAGGAGTACGAGTTGGCGGTACACCGTATTTACCAACTTCTTTTCGATGGGGTTATGGTTGGCCATATCCAAGAGGGTACAAGTCATTAACAGATGATGAGCAATTGGAAGTAAAGTTGAAGAGTAAATGAAATGACTTAATAAATCGGGTAGCTGAGGGTTTCTCTCCCTCAGCTACCACACCACCCATCATGCGGATCCGCAATGGGCGGTTCGAGAATGATGGGTAACTGTCAGATCAGGTCTGAGCTACTACACTTTTATAACATATAAAAGCATAATAATATCATCGCTAAAGTCAGCCCCCGACAAAGCTAATTGATAATTATAGTTGATTGCGGGATATTGCTACCTTTGATTTATTTAGCGTATAATGATTGTGCAATATTAATGGGAGGGAAATGACAGATTAAGCAATCTGCACGATCCTTATTTAATTTGTGGTTTACCATAGTGGGCTGTCGTTTAGGGGTGAGGCCGTTGTAATGCACTTGGATTGTGCTGGATTTTGTCATTTTCCTTGCAATTAAGCCAAAGCGAGATGGTCAGCAATATAAACAGATCTAAACAAGGTTGCTATTTTTAGATTCAGTCATCAACCTGTGTAAAAATAAATTTTTTAAAATTGCCATGAGTGATTTACGGATAATTGTAGAAAGAAACAAATATTCGCCATAAAAAAACAATAAAGTGTAGCAATGATGAAAAGTCAATTACAGAAAGCAATATGGGTTGTTGTGTTTTGGGTTATAACCCTTCCTGGTTTTGCACAAAAACCGGAGCCGCAGCTAGAACCACAGTTAGTGAAAGATATCAATGCTGGCCTCAGTACCAAGCCAGACAGCAAAAGTACTCCACAAGATCCAGTGATTATAAATAAGACCTTATATTTTACTGCATCCGATGTAAACGTAACCACTGATGCCCCAACAAGGGGTAACGAGCTATGGAAAACCGAGGATGATACGGTTTCTACTACCATGATGGTAAAGGATATCAATCCGGGTCCTCTGAGCAGCAATCCTAGTCATTTGATTGAGTTTAAAGACCAGTTGTTTTTTGTTGCTGAGGTTGACGGAGTGGGTAGAGAGTTGTGGAAAAGTGATGGTACCGCGCAAGGTACGCTTATGGTTAAGGATATTTACCCAGGAGCTCCGTCCAGTAACCCCCGAAATTTTGTTGTATTTAATGGGCTTTTATATTTTACGGCAACGAACAAAATTTTTGGCACTGAGTTATGGAGAACTGATGGCAGTGAGGAGGGCACCGCACTCATAAAAGACGTCGTAGAGGGTGAAGAGAGTAGTTTTCCTGCTAGTTTAATTGTTTCAAATAATACTTTGTTTTTTATAACTTTAAGTGGTGATAACAACTTTCCACTATGGAAATCTAATGGCACTGAGTTGGGTACTTTATTAGTTGTGAATAGAACGATGGAGTTCCCTTCCTTGCTTTCTAGTCTGACTGATGTTGACGGTGTCCTCTTTTTTCAGACTGTATCAAATTCATCCTATGAACTATGGAAATCAGATGGTAGCGATGAAGGCACGAACAGGGTGAAAGCGCTTGCATCGCCTGCCTTATCTCTCAAAGCATTTAGTGGCATGCTTGTTTTTGTTTCAAAAGATGGGCTCAATGGCTACCAGCTATGGAGATCAAATGGAGAGGCAGAAGGGACGATTCCAATTGCATTCAATGCAGCTGACTATGTTTTTCTTGGTAATTTGACTGTGGTTGAGAACCGGCTCTTTTTTACAACGGATCAGGATGATAACCAGGGTCAAAGCTTATGGGTATTCGATGGAACGGTCGCAAGCTTAGTGAAAAAAATAGGCGCGTTACCTGCCTGGTTTATGACCGTTAATAATGAACTCTACTTTGTTGCAGAAAAGAATGGAACATGGGCATTATTGCGATCCAATGGCAGGACTGAAGGCACACAAATTATTCGTGAAGTGGATTCTTCGATAGGTCAAAGTAACCAATGGATGCGTATTGTTGGAGGGACAACATTTTATTTTACGATGATGGGGGATGCGAACGATTCAGAACATCAAAAGCTATGGAAAATAGAAACAAACGCCTCTCCAAATGCGGTGATCGGTACGGTACCGATTTATCAATGTACAGGTAATAGCACACAGGTCACCCTTAATGGGGCTCAATCAGCAGATTTTGAAGATGAGTCACTTTTGCTTGAATGGCGAGGGCAATTTGGTCTCGTTTCTGGTGAAGAGGTCACTGTGCCACTGACGGCGGGTGAGCGTAAAGTACTTTTGACGGCGATAGATAGTCGAGGGCATACTCATACTACGTCCACCGTCGTAAAAATAGAAGATAAAGTACCACCTGTTGTTGTGCTCAATAAGTCCGTAGTGGTTATTGCAGCAGAGAGTGATAGAGGTGCGAATTATAATATAGAGGCGACGGTTTCAGATCAGTGCAGTGGTATAGGGTTGTATCAATTGACTTCTCAACCTACAATCCCTCTTAGTATAGAAACAAGCCCCAATGGTCTTGTTGCGACAGGGGTCTATCCGTTGGGTGAGACTGAAGTGGAATTATCGGTAGAAGATCAGTTAGGGAACCAGACTTTAAGTGTCATTAGCATAAAAGTAGTTAAGCCAGAAGATCTACCGGCACCATTGACCAGTGCTGCGCCGGGTAGTAATCAGAATGCTACAGTTAAAGGGATAGCGGTCAGCGATAACGGGGGAGGGGCGTTACATCCTCTAGTATTTTTGTTTTTTGTTTATGGTTTGTATGTTAACGGACTTAGACAGAGACGTCGGCACTGAGCATGAAAAAAACCTCTATTCTGATGGTGATACTTTTTTTATTGGCTGCATGTGCAACATCACCCACCGGCCGCAATCAGTTTGTGATGATGCCAAAAGCGCAAATGGTCGTTTTGGGCGTACAATCGTTTCAACAGTTGCAAAATGAGACGCCGCTGGTGAAAAATAAAACCATGACGGTCTATGTCCAGTGTGTAGCGCAGGCCATTATTGATTTACCCAGTGTACAGCAGATCAGCTCCGATTGGGAAGTACAGGTGTTCGATGATAACGCGGTGAATGCTTTTGCACTGCCTGGTGGGAAAATTGGCGTCAACAAAGGATTGTTAAAAGCAGCGCAGAGTGCGGATCAATTAGCTGCGGTATTAGGGCACGAAGTTGGTCATGTGTTAGCACGCCATGGTAACGAAAGGGTGTCACAGCAATTTGCAATGGGACAAGTAATGACGTTGATGGAATCATGGATGGCAGTGAACAATTCCGAATATCGCAAAACGGCTATGGCCGCTCTGGGTCTGGGTGCCAAGGTGGGGGTTTTGTTACCCTTTGGCCGGGTGCAGGAGAGCGAGTCGGATGAAATTGGTCAGGATCTCATGGCGCGTGCCGGTTTTGATCCTCGCGCCAGTGTTACATTGTGGCAAAACATGGCGAAGTTAAGCGCCAAACAGCCTTCGGAATTCTTGTCTACACATCCTTCCCACAAAAACCGTATCAAAGATTTGCAGTCCAACATGGGACAGGCTTTGGCGCTTTATGAAACGGCGCAGGCCGCCGGTCGCACGCCAAATTGTCGCCTACCGAGCTGAATATCTACTTGTGCGGTTAGAGTCGATATCTATAGCCTTAGTTTTATGTAACTTTACAAAGGGTGATGATGATGCCAAAGCCATTACGTTTGATATTGGGTGCTGTATTACTTATTGCGACCATCGGCATTACGACTTGTCAAGGGCTACTGAATGCAACGCCGATGACTTAGTTGAATTTATAATGAGTTAGAGAGTTTATAGAATAATTATGTCTTTCTCTCAAAAAATAATGCGAAAATTACGAACATCATGGACACCTCGTAGTTTATTGTTGTTTGTTTTGCCGCTCCCGCTTATTCCTGCGATGATGGTGTCATTGGTCCGAGGTGATCTCAGTCAAACGATTGTGTACCTTAGTGCGATAACATTGTTTCTGGGTGGCGCTATTTTATTACGTCGTGGTTTAGTGCGGAGAGCAGAACATAACTATCGCTCTTTTGCGAGCACCTATAAACGATCTACACAAGTACCAATTAAAACACTAGGAGCCGTCACCGTTTCACTTGGAACCACTGTGTGCGCTTATTTTGCAGTGCAACATAGCCTGGCATTTTCAACGATGTTGGGCATATTAACTTTTTTTGGGGTTTATTTATCCTACGGACTTGATCCTAAAAGAGAAAAACCAACTGTGAAAGGCGGGTACGGACTCACTTCGAATGAAATTATGGACGCATTATTACAAGCTGAACAAAAAATTGAAGCAATTGAGCAAGCGGGTCGTCATGTTGGAAACAAAGAACTGAGTGTTCGCTTGCAACGCATTAGTGCACTTGCACGAGAGGTTCTCCTGATGTTAGAAGAAGATCCCAGTGATTTACATCGCGCTCGTAAATTTCTTTATGTTTATTTGGATGGTGCCCAAAAAGTATCAGAGGGTTATGCTCGAGCCCATGGCCAGACGCTAGCCACGGAACTGGAAAATAACTTTCGCGAGGTATTAGTTACGATTGAAGAAGTTTTTATTGAACAACAAAAACAATTAATTGATAATAATATTGTAGACTTGGATGTGCAAATAGAGGTGTTATCAACACAGTTAAAGCGAGAGGGTATACTGTAATAAACACTTAAATCTCAAGCGGCACAGGCTATAGAAGGACATTCTTTGATGAAAAATAAAAACCTGAATTTTTTCGAAAGTGTAGACGTCGCTGTTGCAGAGACGATGTTTCGTTCTGCAGCCCAACAGCTTAAGGGCACGAACAACAAAAAGAAAATTACGCGATTGGAAAAACAAAAAATTAAAAATCTGGCTGACGAAATTGATTTCAGTGACGGCACTTCTATTTTGTTTTTTGGCAGCAAGGCACAACAGCGATTAACCCGTATTGCTGATAATATGCTGGAGGGGGTACGTAATAAAAATATAGGTGGTGCTGGGCAGGCTCTCAATGATATTGTTGCTGTTTTGCGAGGGTTCGACGCTGAAAGTTTGGCTGTGAAGAAAAAAGCGGGGATTTTTTCTCGTTGGTTTGGGGGTGCTAAACCCGTTGCTAAATTTTTACAACAATATGAAAAAGTGCACAAACAAGTGAATACGATCAGCATTGAACTGGAGCGTCACAAAACGACACTGCTTACCGATATTACCACTCTGGATCGTTTATATGGTACAAATCTAGATTACTTCCATGAGCTTGAACTTTATATTGAAGCAGGGGACGAAAAATTAGTAGAGTTAGACCAAGTCTGTATTCCAAAACTAGAACGCGCAGCGCAGCAACAAAATGAATTGCTTAAAACTCAGGAATTACGTGATTTGCGTGCTCTGCGTGATAACCTTGAGCGACGTATTCATGATCTTCGTTTGACCCGACAAGTGGCGATGCAAAGCCTGCCTAGTATTCGTTTGGTACAAGAGAACGATAAAGGTTTAGTGAGTAAAATCGCTTCTACGGTTGCTAACACGATACCACTATGGCGCCAACAACTGGCTATTGCCGTCACCCTTCATCGCTCTAGTGAAGCGGTTAGAACGGTTAAAGTGAGCCATGACCTCACTAATCAATTGTTGGTAGGTCATGCAGAAAACCTGAAACTGAGTAATGCTGAAGTTAGAATGCAAATGGAACGAGATGTTTTCGATATAGACAGCATTAAAAAAGCCAACCAAACACTGATAGAGACCATTGAAGAGAGTCTGAAAATTGCAGATGAAGGTAAACAACGTCGCAGAAATGCGCTGACACAACTCGAAAATTATGAATCAGAGCTGAAACAAACACTGTCTTCTATTCAAGGCACTCGCATATAAATTAGATCTAAATCTTAATCACTACGGGTCTATATTCAACAATATTTAAATCAACCACCGCATAGCGGATGGTGGTTGATTTATATTACGCCCGGTCTTACTTTGCTAAGTATCTCAAGATTGTTGATACACGCTTCTACATTTCTAACCAAAAATATCGACGAGCAAATATAGGGCAAGAATAATCGCGATCCAGAAGACCATGCTACCTGTTGGCCAGCTTTCGGAAAGATGATATTTGGCGACTGATGTTTGTGAAAATGTGTGGCTGATTTTATGCACGGGCGCAAGCGTCATATTAATTACAGACTTTTTTGTCTGTTGTAAAAAATAGAGGCATTGGCGAAAAAACTTCGGTACGAGCTGACGATAAAACCACTCCACATCTAGATTCGTTGAGTGTAATTCGGGTGGGTACATACATTTTTTGTTGAGCCAGACAAAGGCGAGTGCTGAGAAAAACAGCAATTGTAATTGCGCTAAAACATGTGTGGTATCGTAAGGCCAGTAATCCACTTCCCAGGGCAGTAACGCATACAGGTATTGAGGTTGAATGCCTAAAAAGAGACACAAGCCTGCAGCAAGAGTCATGGCAATTAACATATTCGTCGGTGCTTCCTGTGTACGAATACCTGAATCGTGTGCAAAAAAAGCAAAGTAGGGGATCTTGATACCCGCATGATGAAAGACACCCGCAGAGGCAAAAAGCATGAGTAACCAGAGATAATCAAAATTTTCTTCAATCATGGCCGACATCACCATCGATTTACTGATGAAACCGCTGAATAACGGAAATGCGGATATCGACAGGGCACCCACGAGGCAGAGAGCCGTTGTCTTGGGCATGGATTTATAAAGCCCGCCAAGGTCAGAGCCATTAATATTGCCGACACGATATAATACAGCGCCCATGCTCATGAACAACAGACCTTTAAAAATAACATCACTGAATGCGTGCGCAACCGCACCATTCAATGCCAGGGCGGTTCCGATACCGATACCGGTGACCATAAAACCAACTTGATTAATCAAACTATAGGCCAGCACTTTCCGCAAGTCATTTTCAATGACCGCATAGAAAATGGGAAAGCAGGCCATTGCAACGCCGATATAAACCAGAATTTCTTCGCCCGCAAAACCTCGGGCCAGTGAATACACGGCTACCTTGGTGGTAAATGCCGATAAAAAAACGGTTCCTGTTACCGTCGCTTCAGGGTATGCATCCGTCAACCAACTGTGCAGAAATGGAAAGGCGCACTTGATCCCGAATGCAATAAAAATTAACCAAGAGGCAATCCCTTCCAGCCCGATGTGATCAAAAGCCAGCGAGCCGGTGTTGTGATAGTGGATTAATGCTCCTGCCAGGAGCAAAACACCGGAGAGTATCTGAAAAATAAGGTAGCGAAGACCGGCATTAAAAGACCGTTCTGTGCCTCTAGCCCAAACAAGAAAAACGGAACTCAGTGCTAGAAGTTCCCAAAAAATAAACAGGGTGATCAAGTCACCGGCAAACACCGCGCCTAAAGCGGAACCGGCATAGATCAGCCCGGCAAGTTGTTGGGTCTGATCTTTGATGTGCCAGGCGTAAATAGATGAAATAAAGCTTGCAAGGCAAAACAGATAGCCAAACAGCAAGCTCAGCTTGTCAGTGCGCATGACGACCAGTTCAAAGCTTAAAATTGAATGGCTCATGACCATGCCTGGTTCCACATTCAACCAAAGATGAAGCCCGCCAAGCACTGGCGTCATTAATAGAACAAGGTTACGGATGAGCCCCCGCGTTGCCAGTACCAGCAGGACGGCGACAAAAAAAAGTATAAACGGGGGTAATTCATTCATCGTAGTAATCTTCTTTGCGCATCACCACTTTTCGCATCGCCTTGGCAATAACAACCAAAACAACGCAGGCGACGAATCCATACAGGGCGTAGAATGCGGGTATTTTTTCCCAGGGAAGACTGATATGACGATGTACCACAAAATCGGCAATCACCAGTAAAATACAAATTGCATAAAAGCCTTTTAGCAGACGTTCAATATTTTCAGGCTTATCAAAAAGATGTTCTTTATGATCCGGTGCTGACATTTTAAAATCCTCCAGCAGCCTGGTTTGCCAGTTGGTAAAAAGGGTCTGGGTAAAAAAACAGAATGACACAGGACAGCGATGTTAGAATCATGGCCAGTAAAATTAGGTGAGGGGCTTCTTTTATTTCGGTATCGTGTTCACCGTTGCTGGGTTTGCTAAAAAAAGCACGAATGGGGATCGGTAAAAGATAAGCAATATTCAATAGAGAGCTGAGCATCAACACGGCAAGCAGCATCAACTGCCCGGTTTCGACGGCACCTAAGCCCAAATACCATTTACTCCACATGCCACCCAGTGGTGGCAGACCAATAATACTCAACGTGCCTATGAAAAAGGCGATAAAAGTAACCGGCATAACATGACCTAAGCCATTGAGTTCACTCACCAAAGTCTTATGTGTTGCGACATAGATTGCGCCCGCTGCAAAAAACAGCGTGATTTTCGCGAACGCATGCATTGCAATATGCATTGCCGCGCCAATAATGGCCGCTTGACTGGCTAACATTGCACCCAGAGCAATATAACTGAGCTGGCTAATGGTGGAGTAAGCCAGGCGTGCCTTTAGGTTATCCTTGCTCATGGCAATCATTGAGGACAGTAAAATGGTGATGGCTGCTGCCCAAATCAACACGCCGGTGACCTCATTAGACAAAATAAAATCGCTGCCAAAAATATAGAGAGTGACTTTTAATAAAGTAAAAACCCCTGCTTTGACAACCGCGACCGCATGCAGCAAAGCACTGACCGGGGTTGGCGCAACCATGGCCGCAGGCAACCAGCGATGCAGCGGCATCACCGCCGCTTTACCAATACCAAAAAGAAACAACGCAAACAGTAGGCCTGCCCAGGCGGGATCAAGCTTACCTGCAAGAATGCCCCCTTCCTGAAAGTCAACGGTGCCCGCTATAAACCAGGTAATTAAAATACCCAAGAGAAAAAAACCAATGGAGGTGCCCAGCAAAATCCCCAGATAAATTCGCCCTCCTTTTTTGGCTGCGGGGGTGCCGGCATGAACCACCAGTGGGTAAGTTGAAAGCGTTAATAATTCATAAAACAGAAAAAGCGTAAATAAGTTAGCTGAAAACGCAACGCCCAGCGTACAGGTAATCGCGATGGCAAAAACAGCATAAAATCGCGTTTGATTCTTCTCGTTACGCCCCCTCATATAGCCTATTGCATAGATCGAGGTGATCAGCCATAGCAACCCAGCAACTAGTGCAAATAACATCCCTAATGCTTCTATTTCAAAAGCAATCGTGATGCCGGGAAAGGGTTCGGCAATCGTCAGGGAAAAAGGCTCGCCACCCATAAAACGATAAGCCAATATAATAACCAAAATGGCAACCAGTGATGCCGTAACCAGGGTGACCGCTTCGCGTAAATTGGGATAACGACGTGTCGCAATAATGCCCAGCGCGCCAAACAGGGGCAAACAAAGTGTAACGAGGATCAGTACTTCAGCACTCATTCAATTGTGCCTATTAATAGCTGCGCGGCGCTCGTCGCCACACCCACGGTTAACTCTGTATTCAGTCCAAAATAGATATTAGCAAGTGCCAGTGTCCATGTCGGCACCAATAAAAGAAGGGGGGCTTCTGTTATTAATTTGTTTGCTTCGAGCGTCGGTTTGAAATAAAGCGCCTCAATCATTTTTCCTACATAAACAACGGCCAGTAAAGACCCCGCCAAGATAACAGCGACCGAGATCCATGCTTGTTGTTCAAGTGCCGCCAGTATTAAGTACCATTTACTGACAAAACCGGCCGTTCCAGGAATACCCACCAAACTCAGCCCGCCAATAATCACCGCACCAAATGTCCAAGGCATCACCCGACCCAAGCCATTCATGTTATCCATTCGGCATGAACCCAGGCGATAAATAATCGCCCCTACAGCCATAAACAGAGCCCCTTTCATTAAAGCGTGATTAAACAGATGGAGCAATGTGGCCATCACCCCGGCCGTTGAAGCGAGGCCAATCCCCAATGCCATATAACCGATCTGTGCCACGCTGGAATAGGCCAGCAGGCGCTTGATATTCATTTGATAAATCGCATAAAGTGACGCGATCAAAATGCCGGCCATGCCTAAAATAATAAACAGATCAAAAATCGGTGTACTCACCACAAAGTTATCAGGAAATATCGTAAATAAGATACGCAACATTAAATAGACGGCCACTTTTGTTGCTGTGGCGGCAAGGAAAATAGTGACGACGGTAGGCGCATATGTATAGGCGTTTGGCAACCAGAGATGGAGCGGAAAAAGAGCCAGCTTTAAAGCTACACCAATCACGATAAAGGCAAAGCCGGTGTGTACGGTTTTATGCTCAAATACGGCTGGTAATCGTTCTGCCAGATCGGCAAAATTTAAAGTCCCGGTTTGAGAATAAATAAGACCGACTCCAATTAGAAAAAAAGTGGCGCCGATGGTGCCCATGATCAAATATTGATAAGCGGACGTTAATGCCTGACGATGACGGCCAAGACTGATCAGACCATAAGAAGAAAGAGCTGAGATCTCTAAAAATACAAACACATTAAAAATGTCACCCGTTTGAGTGATGCCGAGCAGACCACACAGACAGAGTAAGAACAAGGCGTAAAAAAACGGGATCTGATGTTCAGGAATCTCTTTCTCAACACTCAAAAGTGCATAAGGCAGGGTGAGTGCGGTAATGCCTGCGACGATCAGCGCGACAAAAGCATTGACGGCATCAATGCGGTATTCAATTCCCCAAGGGGGAGCCCAGCCTCCCAGCTCATAACTGATGGCGCCGCCATTGACAATATTCCATAATTGAATACCCGCCAATAGTGCGCAGACCACCGCGACCAGCAGCGCCACAAACCAGGCAAGACGAGCACGAGGTAAGATGGCCACGATGGGCGCCATGATCAAAGGAACAACAACGAGCAGCAGGCTTAAATGGCCTTGTATCGCCATCATAGAGAATGATCCTGTTCATGTATTTCGTCTTCTTCTATCGTGCCATAGGCTTCTTTAATACGCACGACGAGTGCCAGCCCCAGTGCCGTGGTTGCGACACCGACAACAATAGCTGTCAGAATCAGAACATGAGGCAAGGGGTTGGAATAAACTTCAAAGCCCTCCTTGACGATAGGGATGGTGCCATTTTCAACCGTACTCAGGCTAATATAAAGTATAAATACCGAAGCCTGAAAGATATTCAGACCCACAATTTTTTTGATCAGGTTGCCACGACTAATGACGATATAAAAACCCACCATCATTAACAAAATAACGACCCAGTAATTATAATGACCGAGAATAAAATCCATCAAGGCCGACCTCTGCCCGCGAATGCAAAAAAGATAATTAACATCACCGAGGCCACCGTCAAACCAACCCCCAGCTCAACAAGAAGAATGCCCAGATGCTGGCCGGCCACTTGCGTACTACCCAGTACACCGTACTCAAGATAGCGCCCCCCCAGGAATTGAGTGGCCAGCCCGACACCGGCATAAAGGACAACGCCGAGCGCGGCAATAAGACGTAATATATAGGGTGGGATAATTTTTTCTGCGACATCAAGACCAAACACCAGCGCGTAAAGTATGATGGCTACGCTGAAAATGACCCCGGCCTGAAATCCACCGCCCGGCCCAAAATCACCATGAAACTGCACATAAAGGGAAAACAGTATAATCAGCGGGATCAATAATTTTGCTACCACTCGCGGAATGAGATTATGCGTCATCACTGTCCTTTTCTATCCGCGTCTTGTCAGTTTGTTTTGCACGCCGTCCGCCAATCAGCAGTAATACCGCTATTCCAGCGGTAAAAACAACCACCGTTTCACCTAAAGTATCAAATCCGCGATAGCTTGCTAACACCGCAGTGACCATATTGGGCACGCCCGTATCGGGCATCGACTGTTCGATATAATAGGGTGCGACATGCATTTGAGATGGGGCAGTGGGGTCGCCAAACCTGGGGATATCCATCGTTCCATAAACAAGAGCCGCACCGGTTACGATCACCAAACTTAGAGGTAGCCAGGGACGATGCGGCGATTTTTTTTCCTGATGATCTTTACTCAGCGCCAGTGTCGCTAACATTAAAACAGTAGAGATACCTGCTCCCACCGCAGCTTCAGTGAAGGCCACGTCCGCAGCATCCATCACAACAAAGAGTCCTGCTGTTAAGAGGCTGAAAATACCATAGAGCATGACGATCGCAAAAAGATGGGTCATCCGCACAATGGCAATCGCAGTTATGGCTAAAAATGCCAACAAAGTAACATTGATCAGAATATCAATCATTTTTCGGTTTTAGTATTAGAAAGCCAGGGCTTGAGGCCACCGTGCATCGCCGCATTCGCTAAGGCATGAGAGGCAACCGGACTGGTAAAGAAGAGAAAGAACAAAATCAATAATAGCTTGAATGCATCAAGCGTAAAGCCGGTCTGTAATATAAGGCCCAGGATAATCAAAATAGCGCATAAGGTATCCGTTGTCCCAACGGCATGCAAACGGCTGTAAAAATCAGGGAAACGATGAATACCAATACCGCCTATCACACCCAGCAGTCCACCACAGGCAAGCAGCAACCCGCTCAGAATATCAATCATCATTCAGAATTATTTGCCTGTTTTTGTGGGTGTTTTTGCGCTGGAATGAAAATCACCATATTGAACTAACCTTAATACAGCAATAACGCCGATAAAGTTAATCAACGCATAAACCAGTGCGATGTCTAATAAATCTGTTCGACCAGAAAAAAAGGCAAAAACAGCAATAAGCAAAACTGTTTTAGTGCCAAACATGTTAACTGCTGAAATTCGATCATAGACCGTAGGCCCTAAAAGAGCACGTGCCAAGGCCAGCCCCATTGTAATCAAAATTGCAATCGTAATGACAATATACATTATTTTTCAAACCTCTGATCAGGAATTTTCTTGGCCATGCTTCCTTCTAATAAGTCATCCGCCCCCTCTTTTGTGAGGGCATGGACTGTGATCTCATCAGGGGCAAGCTCAATACTGACCGTTCCCGGAGTCAGCGTAATGGAATTGGCATAGATGACACGACCCAAATCTGTTTTTTGTGGTGCAGGTAT
>VAPM010864009.1_pt1 | contig 13923 bp, 12 predicted proteins | sample 3395091 | NCBI WGS metagenome assembly VAPM01 (sample SAMN08290445, study PRJNA428436) | hydrothermal vent metagenome | isolation source: Deep-sea hydrothermal vent chimney 3 | place: Pacific Ocean: Juan De Fuca Ridge | reverse complement strand
TGCTCACGGGCGGTCCCGTGGGGGCGGGGGCGGTGGCGATCAAGATGCTGGCTTCGGAGTTCGGCACGTCTTCTGCACCGGACAAGATCGCCGCCGCCATCAAGGCTGATCCGCAGGCGGCATTAAAGCTGCAAAAAATGGAACTGGACAACAAGGTGGAACTGCAACGGCTGTCTTTGGAAAACGAAACGGCGCGGATCATCGCCGTCAATCGCACCATGCGGGTGGAAGCGGCGGCCAATGACGCCTATGTGCGGCGCTGGCGACCAACAATCGGCTATGTGGTGGCCCTGCAACTGCTGCTGTTGAGTGCTTCGGTGACGGCCATTGCCTTTGGTGCCCTGCAAGCGAAGGACCCGGGGCAGGTCAAATCCCTTTTTGACGGCCTGTCATCGCTGGTTTCAAGCTTAACCGCCATCATGAGCGTCGAACTGGCGGTGCTGGGTGTAAACATCACCAAACGTTCGCAGGACAAGGCGGTGGCGGCAGGCCATACACCGGCGGCGGGGTTGTTGGGGGCGCTGGTGGGGAAGCTGGCAGGGTGAGGGTAATAGAGTAGCCCCCGTCACACCTCTGGTAGGGGAATTATTGTTTTACACTCATGCGCTAACCCATTGAAAACTAATAGGGGGCAATTGGGGCTGTTTTTGTAAAACACTATTGATAACAAAGGAAAAATGAAGGTTTTCAAGACCGCCGCCTTCAACCACTCAGCCACTCCTCCGCGAAGCGCCCTCTTAACGCGTTGAGAACGCTCTGTCCATCTTGTGTGCATGCAAGGAAACAAAAATATAGAACACACGGCCTTTTCAGAAAGGCTTTGCATCCCCATATAAACAAGTTACTAAGGGAACAATTGGATGAACAGAAGGATGCGGAGATGCCGTCCAAAGTCAACCAATACAGTGGAAAATGCGCCATGGTGGTCGAGGACGTTCCCTCCATGCGCCAGTTGCTGGTTCGGCTGCTGCAGGAAATCGGCTTCTCCTATGTCATCAGTTCTGAAGACGGTGCCGATGCACTGAAACGCATGGAAAGCGCCACACAGCCCATAGACATCGTGGTCAGCGACATCGAAATGCCGATCATCAATGGAATCGAATTCATTCAGATGATGCGCAACAACTCAGATTCCATGATTGCAGAAACGCCCGTCATCGTCGTGACCGGCCACAGCGAAGAACGAAACTTATTCGATGCGGTACGTGCGGGGGTCCACGGTTTTATCGTCAAGCCCGTCTCACGCAAAACCTTGGAAAGCCGTTTGCGCTACGCTTTGCACAACCCCTCCATCAAGATGGAAGTCCTGACGCGGAAGCCCGAGGCGAACACCAATACACACGTCCACAACGCCAACATAACGAACGTCCTGTCGCCGTCCGATAACGTTTAAAGTCATCAAAATGTGACTTTTTCAGCTAAACGGCTCATTTGAGCATTTTATACGCACTCTTGAAGGCGTCCTTATCGGCATTTGATTTAAAATATATAGCAAGCAATTTTTATTCCAAATGCGTGGATATGGCCTCGATTTCAAGGTCCCAATCTCCCTTGAAATGGACATCCAATCAATCTTCAATGATTGAAATTGGCGTCGGTGTTTTGGATTTCAAACCCGTATGTACCGTCACGATCAAACCTCTGATCCGAGAAATAGGGGATACCCTATTTCTTGAGAAAAAGTCACTTTTGTTAACAAACAAATTATCCTACGATCAAGGGGCGTTCGTTAATTTTCTAGCCGTATCCGGCTTTTTCCGGCTAATGTTAAGGGATGAACAACACGATGGATTCCGGCGCAATAAAGCGCTTTCAAAGTGATAGTCCCGAACAAATTCTTGTGGCGCACTACGATGGGCCGGCCATGCTCGTGGACGTCGACGGCGTCTGCATCTGCAACGACGACGCCATCGTGATCATGCCCAAACTTTATAATGTCGATGCACATGATGCCAGTACACTCGATGTCGGTGAAGAATTGCTGCGCTTGGCCAAAAAAGCACATGACGACGGTCACGTCGCGGTCGCTTCCCTGGTGTTCCCAGGGACCGTGGGAACCTCGATCTACCACACGACGTTCGTCCCCCGGGTCTTGGGGAAATGGGTTTTGTGTCTGTTGCGCGACCGAACCCTTGAACACAATTTACGCGAAGCCTTGATCGAATCCAGACAGAGATTCAAGGACCTGGTGGAGGTGTCCAGCGATTTCTCTTGGGAAGTCGATGCCGCCGGGTATTTCCAATTCGTTTCGCGCACCGGCGCCTTGGGTTACGCTCCGGAGGCCCTGGTCGGCAAGCGCCCGCAGGAACTGATCATCGACGCGGAAGAATTCGACCCCGTTCCATTCCTCAGCACCGAAGTCATCGAGAACATCGAGTTATGGATGCGCCGTGGCAATGGCGGCATGTCGTGCGTCCAAGTCTCGGCCGTACCGTTTTTCGAAGAAGACGGCAAGTACCTCGGAACCCGCGGGGTGTGCCGCGACGTCACCTTGGAACGTGAACGGGCCAACGCCCTGGCGCAGGCCCATCAGCGTGAACAAGTCCTGAGCTACATTGTCAACGCCATCCGCGATGAAATCAATCCTCAGAACATGTTGGGAGCCGCCGCCGCCGCCACGGCGCGCGCGCTGGGGGCGGAGGGATGTTCGGTCTTGCGCAAAATCGAGCCGGAAGACAGCACCGACGACAAAGAAGGAACGCCCGCCGGATATATCATGGCCGCACGATACGGAGAACATAAGCCCCCCTCATATGACGATGGCATATTATCGTTCGAAGCCGGTGAGCGTTTGATCCACGAGCAACAAATTGATGGATGGAATATCCTCGCCGGTCCCTGTGTTCACGCCGGTGTGCTGAAGGGAGTGATCTGTTTATGGCGGCGCGAATCGTGGTTGGACGACGCCCGCTTGCTGGTTGGGGACATCGCCAATCAACTGGGCATCGCCATTGAACAAATCGTCAACCATGAACATGTCTTGCGCCTGTCGCGCACCGATGCCATGACGGGCTTATTGAACCGTCGCGCTTTTTACGACGAAGAACTGCCGCGGCGTTTCCGGCGCCTCGCCCGCGACGGACAAACCGCTGCGCTGTTTTACGTGGACATGGACAATTTCAAACTGGTGAACGACCGGCGGGGTCATCAGGCGGGAGACGAAGCGATTTTCGCGTTGCGCGAAATTTTACACAATTTCGTTCGTCCCGGCGACCTGATCGCCCGTTTGGGCGGCGACGAATTCGCCTTGTGGCTGGACGGTGTAAACGAACAAACGGCGGCAAAGCGCTGCGAAGACCTTTTGCACGCCTCGCAAGCGCTTAAAATCTATTCCGGGGATGATGCCCTTGTTCTCGGCATTTCCGTGGGCGTCGCCGTTTACCGGCCCAACACCCATGAAAGCCTGGACAGCCTGATCGCGCGCGCCGACGCGGCAATGTATGAAGTCAAACAAAATCACAAAGGGGATTACTGCATGGCGGCGCCCTACGACCCCGTGGCGACAGGGGCACGCTAACGGTGGCTTGGAAATGGCTGAAAAAGATCTTTACCCGAAAAAAACCCATTCCTTACCAGGAAGCCAAAACCCTGGCACGTCATAAGGATGCCGGTGTGCGCATAAAACTGGCGCAGCAACATGGGCTGGCTCCGGAAATCCTTTACTATCTGGCCGAAGACTCTTCGGCGGAGGTGCGTCGGGCCGTCGCCCGCAACGTGGCGGCACCGCATCAGGCGGACCTTCTTCTCAGCCAGGATGGCGATGACGACGTGCGCACGGACCTGGCGGAAAAAATCACTCGTTTGATGCCGGGCCTAACCGCGGATGAAATAGATACCGTCCGTCAAGCCACCCATGAGGTTCTGGAACGATTAGCCCACGATCAGGCGATCCGCGTGCGCCGTATTCTTTCCGAAACGTTGAAGGATATCGCCCACGCGCCACTGAGCGTGATATCGCGCTTGGCGCGCGATGTGGAATTGGTCGTCTGCGCCCCGGTCCTGGAATGCTCTCGCGTCCTTACGGACGAGGACCTGCTGAACATCATCAACAGCGCGCCGGTAAAGGGCGCCCTCAGCGCCATCGCAAAACGGCGCGGCATATCCGAAAAACTCGCTGACACCATCGCCAAGACAGATGATACGGAAGCCATTTGCGAGCTGCTGGCCAACACCTCGGCGCAAATTCGCGAAGATACGATCGACGACCTCATCACCCGGGCGACCGGCGTAAACTCATGGCACGCACCCTTGGTCAAACGCCCCAGGCTTTCACGACATGCGGTTTTGCGTTTGGCCGATTTTGTCGGGGAAAACCTTTTACAAACCCTCATCAAACGTCCCGATATCACTCCGGATCTGGCCGAAGCGGTACGCGAGGAATTTGCCCGGCGCATGGAAGCGGCGGAGCGCACACGCACACGCGACGAAGGCGGCCCCCCCGGCGAACGCGCCTTCATCTTGTTTAAACATGGCGATCTGAATGACGATGCCATCCATCAGGCCGCCTTATCCGGTGACGGGGAGTTCGTCAAAACGGCTTTATCCCTCAAATCAAAAATCAGTTCGCCGGTCATCGCGCGCATTTTCGACCTGCCCAGCGTGAAAGGGGTCGTTGCCATATGCTGGAAAGCGGGTTTGAACGTACAGACTGCACTCGCCGTACAAAAGCGGATCGCCCGCATTTCGCCGCGCAACGTTTTAGGCAGCGTCGACGGCAAGTACCCGCTCAGCGAAAACGAAATGCTCTGGCAGTTGGAATTCTTTCAAGACCCCGACTAGGCGATAATATCTACGGTGCGGCGCGATCCGGTGTAAAATGTTTCGCCCGGCGAGGAGGTTGCGAAAACCCGTCCGTCCTGCGCACCGGCACCGCTATACGCCTGTTGTGCCCGGGTGAATTCCGGCAATTGAGGAGAATGCGCCATCGGCGCGCGCGCGGCTGCGGACTGCGGCGTTGACGCAGGTGGGTTATGTGTGTTGTGATCCGCAACCGCAGAAGAGGCCGGGGCATGCGCAAAAGTCCGGGGATCACGAGAAGGGAATGGAGCGGAAAAGACATCATGGGATTGGGAAGGGCGCGTGCTGCGCGTTTCCTGCGCGCCAAGCACGGCGTTATCCACGACCAGGGGCGAAGGATAAACAGTGGGCGCGCGCGATACCGGAATATCCGCAAGAGATGTATTTTGCGTCGGCTGAATATGTCCGCGCACCCCGGGGGCGACGGGACGTTGAACGGGCGAAACATATGCATTGCGCACATAAACTCGAGGTTCGATCATGAACCACCGCCTTGTCGGAAACGCCTTTTCCTCAGCACCGACCGCCTCTTGTCGGCACCAACCGGCGGGAGCTTCTCCCCCTCAAAATTCTGCCTTCTTGCAGCTTGAGCAACTGACTGTAGTGGATTTACAATGAAATTTCCAGAACTTGAACCGGAAAGGCCGAATCGTGAGCATTGAAAAGGTGACGGTGTATCGTTACGCAATGATTATAACGACGTTCATTGTGTTACTGACGGTTTTGGGAAGCATGGTGCCCAATGCGGTATGGACGAACCGCGAAGACCCGTGCGCCTCATTGCACGAAGCGGCCTTTATGGATGCCCCCAAGGAAGTTCGCAAGCTTCTGAAAAGCGGAACGAATTTGGAATGCAGGGACGTTCTGGAACAAACGCCCCTGGTCTCGGCGGTCGACGGTGCCTCGCTGGAAGCCTTCGACGTGCTCTTGAAGGCCGGAGCCAATGTGAATGTGCGCACGCAATACGGCTTCAGCCTGCTTACGCAAACTCAAAAAAAATACGACTCCTTAGATCCGAAATCAGGCCGTGAAATCCGTCAACTCTACCAAAACATGATCACGCGCTTGAAAAAAGCGGGCGCCGTGAACTGAAAAAAGGCTGCTCAGCATGCGTATCGGATTATCATTACTGATCGCCACTGTTTTTATACTGGCAAGTCCCGGCTTGCCAGCGCACGCCGCCCAGGGGCAGGCCCGAAATGAGCGCACCCAAAAAGAAAGTGCGCCGCACATCGACAATCAGGCTTTTCAGCAGTGGTTACGGAAATTTCGGACCCAGGCCGCTGCCAAGGGTATTTCCCAAGGCACCCTTGACGCGGCGCTGACAAACATAACGCCCATTGCCCGTGTGATCGAACTGGATCGCCGCCAGCCAGAGTTCACTTGGACGTTCCGCGATTACATGAACAAAATGGTGAACGCCCGGCGGGTTGCGATGGCCAAGCGCGTACTGGCGAAGAATAGCGTGCTGTTGGGGGAAATCGGGCGGAAATACGCGATCCGGCCCCGCTATCTGGTGGCATTTTGGGGATTGGAGACAGATTTCGGACGTCTGGCGAAAGGTTATTTTCCCACCATCGCCGCACTTTCCACCCTGGCGTTTGACGGGCGGCGTAGCGATTTTTTTCGCAAACAACTCCTGGCGGCGTTGAAAATTATCGACCAGGGACATATCACGGCGGCGCGCATGAAAGGATCCTGGGCCGGCGCCATGGGCCATTTCCAATTCATTCCCACCACCTTCCTCGCCTATGCCCAGGATTGGAACGGCGACGGCAAAAAGGATATCTGGACCAACACCGCCGATGCCGAGGCTTCGGCCGCAAACTTTCTCACCTCTTCGGGATGGAAAGACGGCAATATCTGGGGGCGCGAAGTCAAGTTGCCCAAAGGATTCGATTTCAACCTCGTCGGATTGAAGGTCAAAAAAAACCTCTCCGCATGGCAGACCTTGGGCGTTCGGCGCATCGACGGCGGTGTGTTGGCGAAGGCCGATATGCGGGCTTCTATCGTCGCGCCCGCTGGCGCGAAGGGGCCGGCGTTTCTGGTGTACGGAAACTTCCGTACCATTTTGGTATGGAACCGATCCCTTTTTTACGCTCTGGCAATCGGCTCTTTGGCCGACCGCATGGTGGGATTACCTGCATTCACAACCCTCGGTCCCGAAGGGGGCAGGGGCCTGAGCCATGCGGAAAGTCAGGAAATGCAACGGCGCTTGAGCCAGCAGGGCTTTGACACGGGCGGCGTGGACGGCGTGCTCGGTCCGAAATCGCGCAGTGCCATCCGCGCTTTCCAACGCGCCGCCGGTCTGGTGCCGGACGGCTATCCATCGGCGGCATTGCTGAGGCGAGTGCGCCAAAGCCAATGATGGCATCGAAAAAAACAAGCAAGACCTTTACGTTTACGAAAGAAAAACGTGACAAGGTTGTATCTTAAAGAATCATCGGATCAGCGATGCCAACCAATGCCATATTTCCCGCTACTTTTATGTTGCGGACGTTTCGTGCGCTTAGCGTCATTGCCGCTTGCGGTGTGTTTCTTAGCGCGTGCGCGGAAACACAGTTCGTTATGCACACGGCCAAACGTCTGGGCCAAACCAATGTTTCCCATGGACTGTACAAGGTTGGCAAGCCCTATGAAGTGGCCGGCGTATGGTACTATCCGAAAGTAGACTGGGACTATGACCGCACCGGTATTGCATCATGGTATGGACCTAATTTTCACAAAAAAAGGACGGCCAACGGCGAGCTTTTTGATCAGTGGTCCGTCTCCGCGGCACATAAAACCCTGCCTTTGCCTTCGGTGGTGCGGGTGACCAACCTCGACAATGGCCGCTCTTTGGTGGTGCGGATCAATGACCGCGGACCGTTCAAGCCCGGTCGCATTATCGACATTTCACGCCGTGGCGCCCAACTTCTCGGTTTTGAGAACAAGGGGACGGCGCGGGTCCGGGTGCAGATCCTGCCCCGGCAAAGTCAGATTGTGGCGGCGCGCGCCAAAACAGGAACACACAAGGCGGGATTGGTGGGCGCGGGAGGAACACAATTGACAGCCGCCAATTCGCCAATCAAAGCCGCGCGCGTGGCCAGCAAGCCGGTTATCACGCGGAACCTTCCGCCCCTCGGTGCGCCTGTGCTGCGCGCGCCGCCACCAAACGTGAAGCAAACCGTCGCCAAGGCCGCAGCCCCACTCGTCATCCAAGGTGCGGTTTCGCCGACGCGCCTTTATATTCAGGCAGGTGCCTTTTCCAACATGGTCAATGCTCAGCGGGTAAAATCCCGCCTGGACAACCTCGGGGTCGTGAAAATCACCTCGGTGCCGGTGGACGGAAAGATGCTGTTTCGTGTGCGCCTGGGTCCCATTGACAACGTGACAGTGGCGGACCGTCTTCTCACGCGAGTTTTTCAAGCCGGGTATCCCGGCGCCAGGACAATCGTCAAAAATTTAAAGAAGATAACGACGAAACAGGCCTTTATCGACTGATCCGTCAAACCCTTGCCATTTTTTCGGATCATATGAGGGTAGCCGTGCCGATGTGGGGCGCGTACAGTACGAACCGATTCCTTTAGCTTGAAATTAAAGATCGTAATCGAAATGTTTTTTTACCGGAAATTTCTATCTCTCTTCACGGTTTTCGGGGTCCTTGTCGTCCTATACGTGCAGCCCGCGCAAGCTATAGAGACGCCGGCCTCCTTCGCCTATCTGGTGGACATGTCCACCGGCACGGTCCTGCTGGACAAGAACGGTGAGAAGCCCATGCTGCCGGCTTCCATGAGCAAGTTGATGACCTTGTTCATGGTGTTCGAACGCTTGCAGGACGGGCGCTTGTCCCTGGACGACAAGTTTTACGTTTCGGAAAACGCCTGGCGTAAGGGCGGGGTGAAAACCGGCGGCTCCACCATGTTCCTGGAACCAGGCATGCGGGTGCGGCTCGAAGATTTGATCCGCGGCATCATCGTCCAATCCGGCAACGATGCTTCCATCGTCATTGCCGAAACGCTGGGTGGCAGCGAGACGGCATTCGCCCAGGAAATGACGGATCGCGCCCACAGCCTCGGGCTGAAGGATACGACATTCAAGAACGCCACCGGCTGGCCGGACCCGGAAGAACGTATCACCGCGCACGACCTCGCCAAGCTGGCGGAACTGTTGATCACGCGGTTTCCGGAATATTATCACTATTTCGCCGAAACATCTTTTGTTTACAACGGCATCAAACAGCCCAACCGCAATCCTCTTTTGTACAAGGACATGGGCGTTGACGGGCTGAAGACCGGCCATACCATGGAAAGCGGTTACGGATTGACGGCGTCAGCCGTTCGCAATGGCCGTCGTTTGCTGCTTGTGGTGAACGGTCTGTCGTCGAAAAAAATGCGCTCCAGCGAATCGGAACGTCTTCTGGAATGGGGCTTCCGTGAATTTTCCAATTACGCCTTGTTCAAAGGTGGCGACGTTGTGACCAATGCCGACGTATGGCTGGGACAAAAGGCCACGGTCGCGCTGGTGATTCAGAAACCTTTGGTGCTGACCTTGCCGAAAAAGTCGCGCCGGAAAATGAAAGTTACGGTTTCCTACGAAGGGCCCGTTTCGGCGCCGATCCGTAAAGGTCAACGACTGGCGACGCTGAGCGTTACCGCACCCGATGTGACACCCCGCGAGATCCCCCTGGTCGCCGGCGCCGATGTGGGGCAACTGGGGTTGGTTGGTCGTCTCGGCGCGGCGCTCAAATACATCCTTTGGGGCAGTTCGCGTTAAACGGAGCGGATCGGTGAAACGGGGGCGCTTTATTACGCTGGAAGGGGGAGAGGGGACTGGAAAATCCACTCAAGTCAACCTTCTGTGCACCGCCTTGAAGGCCCGAGGCATAAACGTTCTGGGCACGCGCGAACCGGGGGGCACACCCGGCGGCGAGGATATTCGCGCCCTTTTGGTTGAAGGCGCGACACAGCGCTGGGAACCCCTGAGTGAGGCCTTGTTGAACTACGCCGCGCGGCACGAACATTTACAAAAAGTCATTCTGCCCGCGCTGGCCGAAAAAACCTGGGTCATTTGCGACCGCTTTGCGGATTCGACCATGGCCTATCAAGGTTATGGATACGGCATGAATCGTGAAATCATTCGCCGGCTCCATCGTTTGGTCGTCGGCGACGTGGTGCCGGATCTAACGTTGATCCTGGATCTGCCCGTTGAAGCGGGCCTTAAGCGCGCTGCGGCGCGCCACGGCGACGAGGATCGTTACGAACGTATGGACACAGGGTTCCACGAACGTCTGCGCCAGGGTTTTTTGGATATTGCGCACAAGGAACCGGGGCGTTGTTGCGTCGTCGACACCACGAGCGATATCGCTGCGGTGGCCATGACGATTTCGACGGAGGTCGAAAGCCGTTTGAAGGTGGCGTTATGATGATGGAAAATCTCGCGACGCCCCCGCCCCCAAAAGCCAACCCCGTCCTGCGTGGCCATGAGGACAGTGAAGCCCTTTTACGTGAGGCCTACGTTTCGGGTCGCATGCATCATGCCTGGTTGATTACGGGCCCGAAAGGTGTCGGCAAGGCAACACTTGCATATCGTTTCGCACGCTTCGTGCTGGCCCACAGCCAAAGGGACGACCTGCCCACCAGCCTTTCTATTTCCCCCGATCATCCCGTTTTTCGCCGTATCGCCGCCGGTGGACACGCCGATTTTCTGGCAATCGAACGTCGTGTAAACGAAAAAACAGGAAAACTGAAAACCGTCATCGACGTGGACAGCGTCCGCGCCCTCGGCGGATTGATGCAGCACACCACGGCGGAAGGCGGATGGCGCATCGTCATCATTGATTGTGCAGACGAAATGAATTCCAACGCTGCCAACGCGGTCTTGAAAGTTTTGGAAGAACCGCCCCGCAACGCCCTGTTTTTACTGGTAAGCCACAACCCAGGCCGTTTATTGCCCACCATTCGCTCTCGCTGTCGCACACTAAGCGTGCGCCCGTTAAGTCGTGATCTGATCGTGGACCTGCTGCACCTCTACGCCCCGGATGTCTCACAAGAAGACGCCCGGCACCTTGCGGAACTGTCCGACGGCTCCATCGGACGAGCCCTGGCTTTGATAGAGGAGGGCGGGCTGGAGCTTCACGCAGAATTGCAGGACCTGCTTCGCACTCTACCCGATCTGAACATCCGCGCACTGCATGCCTTGGGCGACAAAGTCGCACGGGTGGGTGCGGACGACGCGTTTCGTACCGTCCTTGAGCTCTTGCGGTGGTGGATGGAACGGATGATTCTGCTTGCTGCGGGAAAACGTCCGACCGCAGCCCAGGAATTCGATACCGATTTCATGACGTCGCTCGCTGCCCAGGCAAGCCTTGATCGATGGTTTGAGGTGTGGGACAAGATCAACCACTTGGCGGCGTGCACGAACAATTTGCACCTGGATCGGAAACAGGTCGTGCTCAACGCTTTTCTGGGCTTGGAAAACACCGTTCGCCCGCCCGTTAACTGAAGACATCCAAGGGAATTATCATCATGGCCGGGCCCAAGCGTTATTACGTCACCACGCCGATCTATTACGTCAATGACGTGCCGCATATCGGTCATGCCTACACCACGCTGGCATGCGATGTTCTGGCCCGATTCAAACGTCTGGACGGCTACGATGTAAAGTTTTTGACGGGCACCGACGAACACGGTCAAAAGGTTGAAAAATCAGCCCAGAAAAAGGGTATAGACCCGCAAACGTTCACCGATCAAGTCTCACAGCGCTTTCGCGATTTGCTGGGGACAATGAATTTTTCCACGGACGATTTCATCCGTACAACGGAAGAACGCCACCGTGTCTGCGTGCAGGCGCTGTGGAACAAACTTAAGGAAAGCGGCGATATCTACCTCGGCAACTACGCCGGCTGGTATTCGGTGCGTGACGAAGCGTTTTATGCGGAAAATGAACTTCTCAAGGCACAAGATGGCGTCTTTCTGGCCCCCACCGGGGCGCCGGTGGAATGGGTGGAGGAAGCAAGCTATTTTTTCCGCCTGTCGGACTGGGGCGAACGTCTGCTCAAGTTTTATGACGAAAATCCTGATTTCATCCTGCCCAAGGGCCGCCGCAACGAAGTCATTCGTTTCGTGGAAAGCGGATTGCAGGATTTGTCGATTTCGCGCACCACGTTCAAGTGGGGCATTCCGGTACCAGACGACGACGCCCACATCATGTATGTGTGGCTGGACGCGCTCGCAAACTACCTGACCGCCGTCGGATACCCGGATGAAACCCATGGAGAATTCATCACATACTGGCCGGCAGACTTGCACATGGTCGGCAAGGACATCTTGCGCTTTCATGCGCTTTATTGGCCCGCATTCTTGATGGCGGCAGGAATTGAGCCGCCCAAACGCGTGTTCGCCCATGGCTGGTGGACCAACGAAGGGCAAAAGATCTCCAAATCCCTGGGCAATGTGATCGATCCCCTGGAACTGGTGGAACGCTACGGGCTCGATCCCGTGCGCTACTTTTTGTTGCGCGAAGTACCCTTTGGCAATGACGGCGACTTTTCCCATACCGCCATGGTCGCGCGCATGAACGGCGAGTTGGCGAACGATTTGGGAAATCTGGCCCAGCGCGTGCTGTCCATGGTGAACAAGAACTGCGGTGGATCAGTGCCTTACCATGGAAACTTCACGGACGACGACAACACCTTGCTGGCTGCGGCGCACGGCCTGATCCATCAGGTGCGCGAACATTTGGACGTGCAAGCGTTCCATGTGGCCCTTGAGAGGGTCTGGGTTGTGATCCGCGCGGGGAACGGATACGTTGATCGTCAGGCCCCATGGAAACTGAAAAAGGAAGATCCCGAGCGCATGGGCACCGTGCTTTATGTGCTCAGCGAATGCATCCGTCACATCGCCATCGTATTGCAACCGTTTATGCCCGCAGCGATGGCGCAAATGCTCGATTTACTGGCCGTTTCACCGGAGCATCGCAGCTTCGATTTTCTGGGCAGCGCGCATGTCCTTGAACCGGGTCGAGCACTGCCGAAACCGCAAGGGGTATTCCCGCGCTTTGAGACTTGACCCATGACCCTGCTCGTCGATAGTCACTGTCACCTGGATTACCCGCAATTTGCGGACTTGGACGCCACCGTGGCACGCGCCCGTGACGCAGGCGTGGGCCATATGCTCACCATCGGGACTTCTATGGCTGGATTTGCGGATGTTTTGGCCGTGGCCGAGGCGTGCGACGACATCTTCTGCACCGTGGGCGTCCACCCTCACAGCGCGGACAAGGAACCTTTGGTGAGCGTCGCACAATTGCTGAAAGCGGCGGACCACCCCAAGGTGGTCGGCTTTGGCGAAACGGGACTGGATTATTTCTATGAACATAGCCCGCGCGCGGTCCAACAGCAAAGCTTCCATATGCACATCACCGCCGCACGCGAAGCCCGCCTTCCGGTCGTTATCCATACCCGCGATGCGGACGACGATACCTTGCAGATCCTCAGGCAGGAGATGCAAAGAGGAGCTTTCACGGGTTTGATACACTGTTTCAGCGCCTCGGCCGATTTCGCCAAGGAAGTCGTGGAGATGGGACTATATATCTCCATTTCAGGGATCATCACCTTCAAGAAATCCGATGCCCTTCGGACGACGGTTGCGCATGTGCCTTTGGACAAATTGCTGGTTGAAACCGACGCCCCCTATCTCGCGCCCGTGCCCCATCGTGGCCAGGCGAACGAACCGGCGTTTGTGCATTTGACGGCCGAAAAACTGGCTGAGATCAAAACCGTAGATTTTACGACCATCGTGCAAAACACCACAGATAACTTTTGGCGTCTTTTCACGAAGGCTACCGAAGGGGGTAACCGCTCGTGCGCATAACGGTTCTCGGCTGTGGCTCAAGCACCGGCACACCTTCGATCGAAGCGGGGTGGGGGGCATGCGACCCCAACAATTCAAAGAATAATCGTCTACGACCATCCATTTACATTCAAGACGAAGAACGTTCCTTGCTGATCGACACGTCGCCGGACCTCCGCCAACAGCTTCTCAATCATGACATTCGCCACATCGACGCGGTACTTTATACCCATGCGCACTCGGACCACCTGCATGGCATAGACGATTTGCGCGGTATCAACCGCTGCATGAACGC
>VAPM010870304.1_pt1 | contig 13927 bp, 13 predicted proteins | sample 3395091 | NCBI WGS metagenome assembly VAPM01 (sample SAMN08290445, study PRJNA428436) | hydrothermal vent metagenome | isolation source: Deep-sea hydrothermal vent chimney 3 | place: Pacific Ocean: Juan De Fuca Ridge | reverse complement strand
CGGCAGTGATTGCGCCACTTGGGCATTCACGCGCGCATTTATTGCAGCTTTCGCAGAATGTTTGCAGGCCAAAATCTATCGGCTTGTCGTGGGTCATTGGCATGTCGGTTGTGACCACGCCGGATTTCAGGCGCGGACCAAGAAAGGGGTTCAATATGACCTCACCAATGCGGCTGACTTCGCCAAGGCCCGAAAGCAGCAATAGCGGCGGGTGCAGGACTTCGTCATCCATTACCGAATGTACCCGTGCGGTATAGCCGAGGTTGCGGATATGTTGGGCAATCACGCCACCAAGCAGGGAAAACCGCAGGTAGGCGCGCATCGATTGGGCGCAGGCGATCCAGTCGTCACCGGATGCGCCTTCCATGGTTTCATGGCCCTGATCAATGATCATCGATATGGCGTTTTTATGATAAGGATCAATCACTTCCCCGGCGGCGTTATGGCTGTAATAGGCCCAGTCCGGGCATTCTGACAGGCCAACAGCGTCTACGCCGAGGAAATAGAGCGCGGCTTTGATGTTGGCGGCGTTCTTTGCAGGATTTATGGCTGAGGAATGCAGCGGTGCAGCGTCTCCGTCTTGCAGCAGGATCATAGCCCCGAGACTGGGGCGAAAGGCAAATGCGACGGCAGATTTGCGCACGTAATTGCCGTTGGTGCAGGCTTTTTGGACAGCTTTGCCGAGGTCTCCGAACAATCCGCGGGCGAACATATTGGCGCGTTTCGGGACGCGGGCGACGTTGGCGCGGTCGATATAAGTTGTGGGGGTGTCTACGCGCTTGAGGGTTTCAAACGGGTGTGGGCCGTTCTGAAATTCCCGGTCTTCGAATGGGTCCCGGTTGCCGGCGTTTTTTGCGTGGCGGCCAAGCCCGGTTTTCCAGGAAGTAGGTGGTCTGGCGTTCGCTGCGAGCGGTTGGTCAGGGGCCATTGGCATGGTTGTGGTGATCACCGAGAGGCCGAAATCGATTTCTAGGAAAGGACTTATAGCTTGACCTTCATCTATGATTGCCAACCCTGACTGTACTGCCAGCCGGTTCATATGTACGTCAGTTGCGGCACCGGAATGGGCGCGGGCCTCATATCCAAGGCTGCGGATGTAACTGGCCAGTGTTACAGCCGTTTCGGCCGCGCGCAGGCAGGCGCGTTGTGCCAGCGCATCCGTCAGCCAGTCGCAACCGTTTTCATTAGCGTTAGGTTCGCGCGGGTTGTCATACATGAAAACGATGGCGTGGGTGTGGTGTTTGCAATCTGTTGGCGGCGCATTCATGCTTTCGCGCAGTCCCGCCATGATCACATCAATCCCGGCGGCCAGCGTTTTGGGCTGCATGGTTCGCAATTTATCCGCCAGACGATCCACATCTGGATTCTGGACCGGGCTGTCGCGCCATGCCGTTGCAGGGATTTCGCAACTGGCAACCATGCTTGCGTCACAGAAATAACCGAATGATTTTATGTGGTTGGAGCGCTCTGTTAAGTCATCTGGAATGACTGCGCGTTCCTTTTTTACTAACCCGTCACGGGTGGCATCAAGCATCGCCTGATATTCCTGCATCGCGTTAACGATGGAAAGCGGATCATCGGGGCGCCGGAACGACAGGGGCAGTTCAATGGGCAGCGCTGACAGATCCGGAGCCTGTGCACTACGCGCCAGTTTTTCAAGCGGATAGGCCCCAAGGTGCATCGGGCGTTTTGCGTATGAAAACAGGCGGGTCATGGTCCAAGTTGTCCCCCGCATTTTCAGGGCTGTCAACGGGGGGCATGTCATGGCAATAGAGAATAAGTAGGAGAAATTTGATGCGCGCACAGGCTTTGTTATTCGATAAAGATGGCACCCTATTTGATTTCCAGAAAACCTGGGGGCCATGGGTCGGGGTGGTAATAGATCAACTGGCAGCCGGAGATTCCGGTATGGCGGCAGAAATGGACGCTGCCATGGGCTATGATCGCGCAAGCAAAACAGTTGCGCCCGACAGTATCGTGATTGCGGGCACGGTCGAGCAGGGAGCGGCGGCGATATTGCATTTCCGCCCAGATATGTCGTTGCAACAATTGATGGTGATCTTTGATGAAACCGGGGCGCAGGCACCGGGGATCGAGGTGCTGCCACTGGCCCCTTATCTGACCACGCTGAGCGAAATGGGCATTCAATACGGGGTCGCCACCAACGATTCCGAATCAACGGCGCGGGCGCAGTTGAAAAAACTAAATCTGGAACACCGCTTTGATTTCATTGCCGGATTTGACAGCGGCCATGGTGGCAAACCCGGGCCGGGCATGTGTCTGGCCTACGCTGAATTTATTGGGTTGGCCCCGGATCAGATCGTAATGGTTGGCGATAGCTCCCATGATCTGGAAGCCGGGCGCGTGGCAGGAATGCAGACGGCGGCGGTTCTGACAGGGGTTGCTGGCGCGGATGAGCTAAAGCCACTGGCGGACGTTGTTCTGCCGGATATCGGCCACCTGCCAGCCTGGCTGATCGACTAGGCGACGCGGGAAAACGACAAATTCTGTCGCTAAAAGTCCCGACGCGGGCACGTTGATGCTGTTCCCTGAACACGAACAGGGAGATCAATGATGTCTGACACACCTCGCAGAAAACGCTCGGGTGGTCGCTCCGGCAATACACGGCGCGACAGTGGCAACGTGATTGAGCAGATGCCGTGGCGTATTCCGGTTAATACCGACCGACCGACCGAGCCATTGGACGAAGCCGGTGTCATGGCCATCCATGACGGCGCGATGCGTATACTGGAAGAGATCGGCATTGAGTTTCTGAACGAAGAAGCACTGGTCATCCTAAAAGAGGCAGGCTGCACCGTGAGCGGCACCAATGTGCGCATGGGTCGTGATTTTGTGATGGAAATGATCGCCAAAGCCCCGAGTGAGTTCACCATAACGCCCCGCAACCCAGCCCGGACCGTGCCAATCGGCGGCAACCATATGCTGTTTGGCAACGTGTCGTCGCCGCCGAACTATTGGGACATGGAGACTGGCAAAGTGCCGGGGACGCGCGAACAGTGCGCTAACATGTTGAAACTAACCCAGTATTTCAACTGCATCCATTTTGCCGGTGGCTATCCGGTGGAACCTGTGGATGTCCACGCCAGAGAGCGGCATCTGGATGTGGTTTTCGACAAACTGACCCTGACCGACAAGGTCAGCCACGCCTACAGTCTGGGTAAGGAACGGGTTGAAGATGTTATGGAAATGGTGCGCATCGCGGGTGGGCTGAGCCATGAAGAATTCGAAGCCACGCCGCGGATGTATACCAACATCAACTCTACTTCGCCGCTGAAGCATGATGTGCCGATGATAGACGGCTGCCTGCGGATGATCCGGCGCGGGCAGGTGGTGGTGGTGTCACCTTTCACGCTGGCGGGGGCGATGGCACCGGTGACGATGGCAGGGGCTGTGGCACAATCCATTGCTGAAGCCCTTTGCGCTGTTGCCCTGTTTCAGTATGTGCGCCCCGGTTGCCACTGTGTGATCGGCACGTTTACCTCCAACGTTGATATGAAAACCGGCGCCCCGGCGTTTGGGACGCCGGAATATATGCGTGCGACGCAAATGACTGGCCAAATGGTGCGGTTTTATGGCCTGCCAATGCGTGCATCCGGGGTTTGCACATCCAACGTGCCGGACGGGCAGGCAATGTGGGAGACGTCAAACAGCCTCTGGTCAGCCGTGCAGTCGGGGAGCAACATGGTGTACCACGCCGCCGGTTGGCTAGAGGGCGGGCTGATTGCCTCGCCCGAGAAATTCATCATGGATTGCGAAGTTATCCAGATGATTCAGCGCTATTTTGACCCGGCGATCACGGCCGTTACGCCCGATGACATCGCGCTGGACGCGATCAAAGAAGTCGGCAGCAGCGGGCATTTCTTTGGGGTTGAACACACGCAAAAACGCTATGAAACAGCGTTTTATCAGCCGTTTCTGGCGGACTGGACCAACTATGAAGGTTGGGAGTTAAAGGGTGGCGTCTGGACGGCTGAGCGCGCCCATAAGATTTTCAAGGATATTATCAACAACTTCGAAGCCCCAAAGATGGATATAGCAATCCGGGATGAACTGAGCGCATTCGTTGAGCGGCGCAAATCCGAAGGCGGTGCGCCGACGGATTTCTGATCGTTTCAATTGTTCCTAACAAACTGCGCGCATTGGCGGGTTCTTAAACACTGACCCCTAAAGTGTTCCCAAAGAGTGGGAGCCCGCAATGCACGGTTTAATCAACCGATCCATCCAAAGTTTTGTGCGTGATACCTATGGCCACCCGGCCTGGGATGGTATCGTCGCGGATACGAACCTTGGCTCAAATTGTTTTGAGGCGCTGACAGTATATGATGATCAGATCACCTTTGATGTAATCGATGCCGCCAGCAGCAAGTTAGGCAAGCCGCGTGATATTTTTCTGGAGGATCTGGGAACATATCTGTGTACCCATCAAAATCTTGAACCGGTGCGCCGTTTGCTGCGATTTGGCGGCGAAACATTCGTTGATTTCCTTTGGTCACTGGATGATCTGGTTGATCGGGCGCGTTTGGCTGTACCGGAACTGGAACTGCCCGGTATGGAATTGCTAGAACACAAATCCGGTGGGTTAACGCTGCGATGTGCGGTCGGGCGGTCTGGTTTTGGGCATGTCATGGTCGGTGTTTTGCGGGCAATGTCAGACGATTACGGGACGCTGGCGCTGCTAACACATATGGGCTGTGATGGCGGGGATGAGCTAATCTCAATCCAATTGCTGGAGGCAGAGTTTTCAAAAGGGCGCGCGTTTGAACTGTCACCAAGGGCGGTGTGATATGGCAGTGAAATTTTCAAATATTGCACTGGATGCGGCCTCCCTTGATCGGCTGATGCCAATGAACTTATTGATCCTGCCTTCCGGACATATTGGCCGGGTTGCCCCAACAATTGCCAAACTTTGCCCGGAACAGGAATTGGTGGGCAGACGGTTTTTGGAGGTGTTTGAATTTACACGCCCACGGCGGAATATTAGAAACATCGATGATTTGCGCTCAATACTGGGGGCCAGCCTGCGGCTGCGGTTTCGCTCTGGCACTCAGATCGGGCTTAAGGGAATACTGGTTGAAATTCAGGATGATGGCTGTCTTTTACTGAACCTCTCGTTTGGTTTGTCCGTGGTGGAAGCCGTGCAGGAATTTGGCCTGACAAACGGTAACTTTTCCCCGACCGATCTGGCGATCGAAATGCTATATCTGGTTGAAGCCAAAACCGCCGTGATGGAAGAATCGCGCAAACTGAACCAACGCCTGCAAAACGCGCGACTACGGGCAGAAGAACAAGCTTCAACCGATGCGCTGACCGGGCTGAAGAACCGGCGCGCTATGGATCAGGCCCTGTCCAGGTTGACAAAGGCGGGTGAAAAATTTGGTCTTATGCACCTCGATCTGGATTACTTCAAAAACGTCAACGACACCCTTGGCCACGCGGCCGGTGACCTGGTTTTGCAGGCCACTGCCAACGTGTTGCTGGATGAAACCCGGGATGGGGATACCGTGGCCCGTGTCGGCGGTGATGAATTCGTGCTGATATTTGAGGGGCTGGTTGATCAAGGGCGTCTGATGAAAATCGCCAACCGGATCGTGGAAAGACTCGAAGAACCGGTGATCTTTGACGGAAAAGAGTGCCGGATTTCCGGTAGCATCGGTTTTACCGTTTCAACATTCTATGATGCCCCTGATCTGGATCAAATGCTGTCAGATGCCGACGTTGCTTTATATGCATCAAAACATAAGGGGCGGGCCTGTTCTACAATGGTGACGCCAGAGTTGCTGGAAGATGCGGCCAGAAGCCGGGAAGTGCAGGTTCAATCTGCTTAATCGCACAATCTGAAGTGCCGTATTGATATATGTCATTCCCGGCAAGGGCTCGCTGATTTAGCGGTTTAAAAGGGGGATAGCGGCCCCGGAACTTTGTGGTGAGCGTGATTGAAAAGGCGAGAACTGAATGAAAGATTACCCTGACTTTTCTGGATCAGCGTTTTCGCTGCTTGGTGTAGAATTCTGCGCGGGTGTTGATATTGATCAAACCCTGAGCGATGTGGCCACACAGATTGGCGCACAGGGGCTAAGCGTTGCGGGTTTCGTACAAATTCGCGGGGTGGAAACCGGCGAATGTGAATGTCGGGAATTATATTTGCGCGATTTTGCCACCGGCGAGCTCCATAGTATTTCCGAAGAACGTGGACCCAATGCAAAGGGCTGTCATCTGGATTGGCAGTCACTAACCGCACTGGCGCAATCAGCCGAGCAAAACCTGTCGCATGAGACAGATGTGTTAATCATCAACCGTTTTGGCCATTCTGAAAGCCAGGGGCGTGGATTTCGAGGTGCGATTGAAAAGGCGATGATGCTTGGCTTAACCGTCATTGTGGCGGTGCGCGGCGAATATCTGAAAGAATGGAATGATTTTCATGGCGGGTTGGCAGTACCTGTGCCTTGCAAGGTCGATCAGATTGTAGGGGCGGTTTTGGCCACCTTTACGCCAGCACGCGGTATCCGCGCCCCTGCATGCAGCGGAGGATGATGCCGCGCCGGGTGTCCTGCAGATTGGAATCAGTTTCAATTGCACCAACCGCCCCACCAAGGGCAGCGCCAACGATGGCCCCGGCCAATTGGTCATCTTCGTTGTCCAAAGCGCCAATCACACCGCCCAACAAGGCGCCCCCAAGGGCGGCGTCTTGCAGATCTTCCTGGCGGTACCCCAGAGCAATGGATTTACAGGCCGAAAGATCGGCGCTGTATCCGACCGGTTTTGGACCATCCAGCAAAAGTGGCTCAGCCACCGGGCTGGTGCCACAACCCGCCAGCAGAGCGCCCAGTATTGGCATGATTTTATAGCTCACAGCGCGCAATCTCCCCCGGTTCGTTCAGTCCAAGCTTGCCCATGATGTCACGCTTTTTGAACATCCCGGCGTAATCGGTAATTTCCGCGGCCAGCAGATAGACAGCCATTGGCAATTTGTCCGGCCCCTGCGCGCCGATGCGGCAGGGTTCTGCTTGCACCGAAATTGATCCGCCGCGTTCCGCTGCCAGCGCTTTGCCGCGAAATTCCTGAAAATCCGCCAGATCAGCCGGGGCAATGCGAAACGCCAGAATGTGATGCCCCGGCTCTAGTTCCTGTTCCAGCCTGCGTTCCGCCGGGCCATTGGGAATTTGCACAAAGGCTAGGTGATAGCTTTCATCAGCAAGCCCCGGCGCCGTGCCCAGCTTGCCTGTGATCAGGATTTCCCCGCCAACAGTTTGCAAGCTGTCAGGCAGATCGATCGCAAATCGCAGGGCACCGGGATCAGTCGTAAGCGGGTCCACCTTGGCCAGGCGGGCCGCATCCATACCAAAGGGGGTACCGATACAACCCGCCACGCCAAGAACCGTGAGTGCGGCAAGTAATGTTCCAATCTTAATCATCTAAAAACCCCGGGTGATGCCAAGGGTGATGACGTTCACCTTCAGGTCAATTTTTTCTCGGTTGCCGTTAAAGTCATAGCTGCGCCCGCCCAGATCGTAGCGCATCATTTCTACACGGGTTGCCCATTTGTCGTTCAGGGCAAATTCCGCGCCGATGCCATAGGCCAGCCCCCGGTTCCAGTCTTTTCCTGTGGCCCCGGCGGGTTTGATCCCGGCGTCGGTGAGCCCATAGCCGATGGTGCCATAGTAATAGGCTGTATCCGTTGCAAACCCGCCCCTGATCTTGGGTGTTATCAATAACCCGCCGCTGATATTTGACGTTCCGTTCACAGCGTCTGTCCTGCTGCCCGTCAGGTCAAACGGCGCCAGCGATATTTCAGGGCCCCAGACCAGGCCCGAAGCGGTGACAAAATTGCGCCCTGCATAGATACCAATAAGGGCGTTTTTTTCGGAATAATTATGGTTGGCGTTGCCGCCCACTGACCCGGAGGTGATTTTGGCATCCAGACTTAGGCCGGCATAATACCCTTCCCACCGATCCTGAGCCTGCGTCTCTATCGCAAAGCCTGCCACGATTGCTGCCGATAAAATTAGTACCTGGCGTTTCATTCGGTTCCTCATCTGTTATAAGTGGAAATAAGTTTATATTGTTTTATTTAATTATTGTTTTACAATGATTAATGCAAGCAAAAAGTTAATTAGAGGAAATTACTATGAAAACTACGGATACCAATGCCAAAATTATCAAGCTGGCCCTGATCGGAGAGGTCACAATAGCCGTCGCGCTGATTCTACTGCTGGCTGTAGCGGGGGGTATATTTACCATGGCGATGATGGATCAGGATTTCGCCCGCTTGATGCTAAGGGATGCGTTTTCGGGCCAATATTTACGCGATTCCACCGATGTTACCCTTGCCCTGGGCGGGGTGGGCAAAGCCCAGACACTTGGTGCAATGGTTCTGGGATTTGCCCCAAACCTGATTGGCGCGGCCATGCTGTTTTATGCGTGGCGTTTGTTTCATGGGTTTCGCCGCGATGGTGTGTTTACCCAAAAGGCAGGTGCGCGATTGCGGCTGATGGGAGGATTGCTGTTGATTCTGGTCCCTGTCAGTATGGTGTCGGAACTGGCGGTGACGGCGCTGGTGGCGATGTACAGTGAAAGTGGTCAGCGCTATATTTCGGTGTCGTTTGATGAAGGCGATATCTATGCTGTCGCCATTGGGTTAACGATCCTGGCGGTGGGGCATATTGTGGCACAAGCGGCGCAACTTGCGGATGAAAATCGCAGTTTTGTCTGAGCCGGCGGGGGAATGACATGGCAATTATCGTAACACTTGATGTGATGCTGGCCCGGCGCAAGATGCGCTCAAAAGAGCTGGCGGCCCATGTGGGCATTACCGAACAGAACGTGTCGCTGTTGAAATCCGGAAAAGTAAAAGGCGTGCGCTTTGAAACGCTGGCAAAGATATGCAAGGTACTGGACTGCCAGCCGGGAAATATATTGGAATATGAAAGCGACGATTGACAGGTGGCCCCAACCAAAAAAGCAAAAAAGCACCCCGAAAGGTGCTGATTTGCCGAACCAATTTGGAGCGGGCGAAGAGATTCGAACTCTCGACCCTAACCTTGGCAAGGTTATGCTCTACCCCTGAGCTACGCCCGCGTCCATTGGGTGTGGCGATATATACCCCCGGATTGCGACACCGCAAGGGCAAAATGGCCGCATGTAGAAAATTCTGATTTCAAGAACCAATGTCGGATTTCAATCGCAATTTCGGCAGGATTTTCGAAAATTCCGGGGTGGACTGGCCCGGTGGCGAAGCGCTGTTTGAATCGCCAAACAGCATCGCGTAGCCATGGACCAGTGACCAGATCATGGTTTCAATACCCCGTCTGTCGCCGCTTTCGCTTTCAAAAGGGCCACAGGCGTTTCGCAAAATACCGTATGAGGTGCTGCTCGATACCTCCAGTTCAGCCATTGTCACGGCATCGATCGCATCGAAGGGTTTGCCATGAGGCTGAAACATAAATTTAAACAATGCCGAATGGGTTCGGGCAAATGTAAGGTAGCCTTCGCAAATTGCGTTAAGTTGCGCTTGGGGCGAAGGTTCGGCCACGGTGCTCGCAGCCTGCATGGTTTCAGAGAACATCACATGACCCCGGGCAATGATTGCCCCCTTGAGGCTGATCAGCCCATTAAAATGATGCGCCGGGGCAGCATGGGAAACACCGGCATGGGCCGCGCATTTCCGTAAAGTCAGCGCGTCCGGTCCACCGGATTCCAATAGTTCCAGCCCGGCCAGGATAAGGGCTTCACGAAGGTTTCCGTGGTGATGGGGGCTTTTAATCGCATTCATTGATGCAGAGTAACAGGCAACTTGACAGTGTCAATTTAATAGCGGTAACTTGACACCGTCAACATAAGAAAGCCTGCAACATGACAGCGAACCGCCTGCCAATTATCGCAATAACAATCCTTAGCGTCTTAATAGCACTGCCGTCCTACCGGTTTCTCGCCCTTGGCCTGCCGATGTCATTCCCGGATATGCCCGGCCACATTGAACAACGCTGGCTCGCCTTTGTGCTGCATGTATCATTCGCGCCGATTGCCCTGATTATTGGCGCAGTTCAGTTCTTTCCAAAGATGCGGACAAAACGCCCTACGTTACACCGCTGGTTGGGGCGCATTTATGGGGTTGCGGTGCTGATAAGCGGCCTGGCTGGCCTGATAGTAGCAATGGGGGCAGAGGGCGGCCCGGTGGCGCAGGTCGGATTTGGCGCGTTGTCCCTGTTATGGCTGCTATTCACCGCCAACGCCGTTCGTCTGGCAATAGCGCGCGAAATCACCCGGCACCGCCGCTGGATGATCAGATCCTTCGCCCTGACATTTGCCGGTGTTACATTGCGGTTATACCTGATCGGGTTTTTAGTGTCAGGGTTCAGCTATACCGAAGCGTCGGTATATCTTGCGTGGTTATGTTGGGTACCAAACCTGATATTTATGGAATGGTGGATGCGCAAAAGCACCTAAAACAGCGCCAATACAATATTGCTGAACGCCATCGCCATGATCATACCAATGGTAAAATACATGCCCCACTGACGTGCGAATACAATTTGAGGTGTGCTGCCCAGCCCGTAAGCATGCAACATCCGCCCGCCCAGAAGCACTGAACCGGCAAGATGGATTGCCCAGACCGGCATCCCCTGCAATTCAGCCAGCACCAGCAAAATTATTCCAATCGGCGCATATTCGGCGCAATTCGCCTGTACCCGCATTCGCTTGACCATGTCGTCGTTCGCACCATCACCGATTGAGACTTTATGGGCGTATCGACCCAGCACCACGCGAAAGCTGAGGGCGATGAATAACAGGGCGATCAACCCGGCATATAGGGGTGAAGTCAGTTGCATTGTATTTTCCAGTTTATTCTTCCAGTTCCACCAGCAAATCCTTGGCGTCAATCTGACTGCCGGTCTTCACATGCACCGCCTTCACAACCGCATCCCGATCCGCATGTATCCCGGTTTCCATTTTCATCGCTTCAATCGTCAGCAACAGATCACCCTGTTTCACCTTAGCCCCGGCCTGCACACAGACAGCAGCAACAACACCGGGCATCGGCGCGCCGATATGGCTGGGGTTATCTGCATCAGCTTGCGGGTGGCTGACGGTTGATGCCATGATTTTGCGATCCGCTACCCGGATCACCCGCGGCTGACCGTTCAGTTCAAAGAATACCTTGGCCTCACCCTCTGCGTTGGTCTCACCAATAGCCTGACATCGGATTTCCAGCGTCTTGCCGGGGTCAATCTCGGCGGTGATTTCTTCGCCGACTTCCATGCCATAGAAAAAGTTTTTGGTGGGCAAAGTGCGTACCGGACCGTATTTGCGATGGCGACCCATGTAATCAAGGTAAACCTTAGGGTACATCAGATAGCCGTTCAGGTCTTCGTCATCGACGTTAAAGCCATCCAGCTGTTCGCAAACCTCTTTTCGGGTGGCTTCCAGATCAACCGGTTTCAGATGTTTACCGGGGCGCTCAACTGACCCTTTGTCCCCCTTCAGCACCTTATCAACGATACCCGCAGGCCAACCACCGGGGGGCTGGCCAAGATTACCGCGCAACATGTCGATCACACTGTCCGGGAAGGCGACATCTTTATCCGGGTCTTCCACATCGGCCCGCGTCAGCCCCTGCGACACCATCATCAAGGCCATGTCACCTACCACCTTTGAGGATGGCGTGACTTTAACAATATCACCAAACATCTGGTTCACATCCGCATAGGTCTGCGCCACCTCGTGCCAGCGTTCTTCCAGACCCAGACTGCGGGCCTGTGCCTTTAGGTTGGTAAACTGACCGCCGGGCATTTCGTGCAGGTAAACTTCGGATGCGGGCGCTTCGATGCCGCTTTCAAAGGCCGCGTATTGGTGGCGCACGGCCTCCCAGTAAATTGAAATCTTGCGGATAGCGCTTACGTCCAGCCCGGTATCGCGGGGCGTGTGTTTCAGGGCTTCTACAATGGACCCCATGCAGGGCTGCGACGTGCCACCCGAAAACGCGTCCATCGCTACGTCTACAGCGTCCACGCCTGCGTCGGAAGCCGCCAATACGGTCGCCGCCGACAGGCCCGAAGTATCATGGGTATGAAAATGGATCGGCAAGCCAACGTCTTCTTTCAGCGCCTTGATCAATACACGCGCCTGCGCCGGTTTCAGCAATCCGGCCATATCTTTCAGGCCCAGGACATGCGCCCCCGCCGTCTTTAGTTCCTGTCCCATACCTACATAGTATTTCAGGTCATACTTGGCGCGGTCCGGGTCGAAAATATCGCCGGTAAAACAGATCGTACCTTCGCAAACCTTGCCCGCTTCCACCACCGCATCCATCGCCACACGCATGTTTTCAACCCAGTTCAGGCTGTCAAACACCCGGAATACATCAACCCCACTGGCAGCAGCGCGCGCAACGAACGCCTGCACTACATTGTCAGGGTAATTGGTGTATCCGACGCCATTAGAAGCGCGCAGCAACATCTGGGTCATCAGGTTGGGCATGTCGCGGCGTATATCGCGCAGCCGCTGCCACGGGCATTCCTGCAGGAACCGATACGCCACATCAAATGTCGCACCACCCCAGCATTCCACACTGAAAAGTTGCGGCAGATTGGCCGCATAAGCAGGGGCCACCTTTATCAGATCGATTGAGCGCATCCGCGTCGCCAGCAAAGACTGGTGCCCGTCGCGCATCGTGGTGTCGGTGATCAGCAGTTGTTTCTGCCCGGCCATCCAGTCGGCGACAGCTTGCGGGCCCTCCCGGTCCAGGATCTGGCGCGTCCCGGTTGGCGGCGTATCAGCGCGCAATTCCGGCACTTTCGGCGTACGCGCATCAGCGTGCGGCTTGGGGCGGCCCGTCGTTTCCGGGTGGCCGTTGACAGTGATGTCGGCCAGATAGGTCAGTATCTTGGTAGCCCGGTCGCGGCGCTTCCGGAATTCAAACAGCTCGGGCGTCTCATCGATGAACTTGGTGTGGTATTCATTGTTCAGAAACATCGGGTGTTTCAGCAGGTTTTCCACAAAGGCAATATTAGTGCTGACACCACGAATTCTAAACTCACGCAGCGCCCGGTCCATCCGGGTAATCGCGCCCTCGGGGGTCTGCGACCAGGCGGTCACCTTTTCCAGCAAGCTGTCATAATATCGCGTGATCACTGCACCTGAATAGGCAGTGCCGCCATCCAGCCGGATACCCATGCCGGTCGCGCCCCGATAAGCAGTAATGCGGCCATAGTCAGGAATGAAATTGTTGGTGGGGTCTTCCGTGGTGATCCGGCATTGCAGGGCATGACCGAACAGCTTCACCTCCTCCTGCGACGGGATGCCGGTGGCGACCGCAATCGATTTACCCTCGGTTATCAGGATTTGCGCGGCGACAATATCAATACCGGTGACTTCTTCGGTGACCGTATGTTCGACCTGCACGCGCGGATTTACTTCGATGAAATAGAACTGGTCGTTATCCATATCCATCAGGAATTCGACAGTCCCGGCACATTCGTAATTCACATGGGCGCAGATTTTTTTGCCCAATGCACAAAGCATTTCGCGCTGTTCCTGTGACAGATACGGGGCAGGGGCGCGTTCAACCACCTTTTGGTTGCGCCGCTGCACCGAACAATCCCGCTCCCACAGGTGATAAATCTCACCGTGGTGATCCCCGAGAATTTGCACTTCAACATGGCGCGCGCGCTGGATCATTTTCTCCAGAAATCCTTCGTCATTGCCAAAGGCTGCGTCAGCCTCGCGCCGGCCCTCCTTGATTTTCTCGACCAGTTCATCGGAGCCCATGATCGCGCGCATCCCGCGCCCGCCACCGCCCCAACTGGCCTTGAGCATCAGCGGATAACCGACCTCGGCCGCCTGTTTGGTGACCAGATCCATATCGTCGCCCAAAACCTCAGTCGCCGGGATCACCGGAACGCCCGCCTTG
>VAPM010562423.1_pt1 | contig 13927 bp, 12 predicted proteins | sample 3395091 | NCBI WGS metagenome assembly VAPM01 (sample SAMN08290445, study PRJNA428436) | hydrothermal vent metagenome | isolation source: Deep-sea hydrothermal vent chimney 3 | place: Pacific Ocean: Juan De Fuca Ridge | reverse complement strand
TCCTGACCAGCTTCAGTCAGTTCAACCCCAATCAAGCGATCGCCTTCACGAATCTCAACGGCAATAATGCCGGAAGCACGTTGACGCGAGAAATCTTTAAGTGGGGTTTTCTTAACAGTACCGTTGGCGGTTGCAAATAGAATATATTTATCTTCGCTGTACTCTCTTATCGGCAAGATTGCGTTAATACGTTCACCATCGGATAACGGCAATAAATTCACTATCGGCTTACCACGTGCCGTTCGCCCTGCTTGAGGAAGCTCGAACACTTTAAGCCAGTACACTTTACCTGCACTGGAGAAGCATAAAATGGTATCGTGCGTATTAGCAACAAAGAGCTTATCAACAAAATCTTCGTCTTTCACCGACGTTGCCGCTTTGCCTTTACCGCCCCGACGTTGTGCTGTGTAAGTTGTTAACGGTTGTGACTTCGCATAACCCTCGTGCGATAACGTCACCACTACATCTTCTTCAGTAATTAAATCTTCAATGGTAAGATCTTCCTGACTTGAAATGATTTCAGTACGACGTTCGTCACCGTATTGATCGCGCATTTCAATCAGCTCTTCGGTGATCACTTCCATTAAACGTACTTCACTAGCCAGTATTGCCATTAATTCAGCAATCACTTTTAAAAGCTCTTCGTATTCGGCAATAATTTTTTCATGCTCTAAACCGGTTAAACGGTGTAAACGCATATTTAAAATAGCTTGTGCCTGTGAGTCTGATAAATAATATTTACCGTCACGTAAACCAAACTCCACACCTAAGCCTTCTGGGCGGGAAGCATCGGCGCTTAACTCGGCACCGGCTTTTTCAATCATTTGAATAACCGCACCCGGCTCCCATGCCGTTGCCAGTAACTGCTCTTTCGCTTGTGCAGGATTGGCTGCGGATTTAATTAACGCAATGATCGGATCGATATTGGCTAACGCAATCGCTAAACCTTCACGCTCATGCGCTTTTTCACGTGCTTTACGTAACTCATAAATAGTACGGCGGGTAACAATTTCTTTTCGGTGACGAATAAAGGCATCTAAAATCTGTTTAAGATTTAAAATACGCGGTTGGCCATCCACTAATGCCACCATATTAATCCCAAACACATTCTGCATCTGTGTGTGTTTGTAAAGATTGTTGATCATCACTTCAGAGACTTCGCCACGACGTAATTCGATTACCACACGCATGCCGTCTTTATCGGACTCATCACGTAAACCAGTAACGCCGTCGATCTTCTTCTCTTTAACCAGTTCAGCAATACGCTCTAACAAACGGGCTTTATTTACCTGATACGGCAACTCGGTAACAATAATGGCTTCTTTGCCTTTCGGTGACGTTTCAACATGGGTACGTGCACGCACATAAATACGACCACGGCCTGTTGCATAGGCCTCGGCTATACCGCGCGCACCATTAATAATACCGGCGGTTGGAAAATCGGGGCCCGGCATAATTTCCATTAAAGACTGGATATCAATCGTGGGTGTTTCAATCGTGGCTAAACAGGCATTGATTACTTCCACTAAATTATGCGGTGGAATATTCGTTGCCATGCCCACCGCAATACCGGATGAACCGTTCACTAAAAGATTCGGAATTTTGGCCGGCAGAATGGCAGGCTCATGTTCAGACTCATCATAGTTGGGCGTAAAGTCGACTGTTTCTTTATCAAGGTCAGCCAGCAACTCATGCGCAATTTTGGACATACGCACTTCGGTGTAACGCATTGCCGCGGGTGCATCACCATCGACCGAACCAAAGTTACCCTGCCCGTCAACTAACATATAACGCAAAGAAAAAGGCTGTGCCATTCGAACGATAGTATCGTAAACAGCCGTGTCACCGTGCGGATGGTATTTACCAATCACATCGCCAACCACACGTGCTGATTTTTTATAGGGTTTATTCCAGTCGTTGCCTAATACACGCATGGCATATAAAACCCGACGATGAACCGGTTTGAGCCCGTCACGCACATCAGGAAGCGCCCGCCCAACAATCACACTCATGGCATAATCCAGATAGGATTGACGCATTTCATCTTCGATATTAATCGGCAGGATTTCTTTGGCGAATTCAGTCATGAATTTTAATTTCTTCTCTTCATTCTTTTAGTTTTTAAGCAGATTTAAGCCCGAAATTGTACCATGTATTACTTACTACTGCATAATGCTAAAAATCGCTGTACGGCTTGATACGGGCGTGAGAATAAATTTTGATATTTTTAAGTGCCTGATTGCATCATTGCCAGAATTTTATTAGTAGTGGGGTTTTTAACCACCCCTTTCTCGGTCACAATGGCATCGACAAGGCTCGCCGGGGTCACATCAAACACCGGATTCCAGCTATCGGCACCTTCTGCCGCCACCCGTTGACCCATCACTGCCAACACTTCATCCCTGGGACGCGACTCAATCGGAATACCATCACCGGAGGGCATATCCATATCGATGGTTGATGTTGGTGCAGCCACCATAAACTTAATCCCATGATATTTCGCCGCTACCGCCAAACTGTACGTGCCAATTTTGTTAGCCACGTCACCGTTTGCGGCTATCCGGTCTGAGCCCACCACAATCCATTGCACTTTACCTTGCTGCATTAAATAAGCCGCTGCAGAATCGGCAATTAAAGTCACCGGAATATTATCCTGCAACAATTCCCAGGCCGTTAAACGTGCACCCTGTAACCACGGACGAGTTTCATCAGCATACACACTCGTAATTTTGCCATTAGCCACCCCCGAGCGAATCACTCCCAAAGCGGTGCCATAACCACCGGTTGCCAATGCACCGGCATTGCAATGGGTCAATACACCACAGTTCTCTGGTAGCAAAGCACTGGCAAATTCACCCATGGTTTTATTCGCCTGAATGTCTTCCCTGTGTATCGCTTTTGCTTCATCCAGTAATGCAGCCAGAGCCTGATTATTATCTAGCCCAGCATGAAGGTTATTGATGCAAGTCTGCATTCGCACAATCGCCCAATGTAAATTGATCGCGGTGGGCCGGGCTTTGGCCAGGTAATCAATAAAGGGTGTTATTTCCTGCTGCCAGTTATCAACCGATAACGCCATTGCCTCGCCGGCAGCAAGTACCATGGCATAACCCGCCGTTACCCCAATCGCAGGCGCACCACGAACAACCATATCGGTAATCGCATCCGCAGCTTCAGCGGATCGGGAGTAATGCAGATAAAGCATTTGCTCTGGCAATATGCGCTGGTCTAACAGTAATAATTGATTATCCTGCCATTTAACCGGCTGTATACCCTCGTTACCCATTACTTTTCCTTTATGTTTTACTTCCGATAAAAACTGTTATCATAGCATCACTTTATTACAAATTATTTGAATACTTCATGCAAACTATTGACACGTTAATCCATGCAAAATGGCTTATTCCGGTTGAACCACAAGCAACGGTTTATGAAAATTATTCGATTGCGATAGATAAAGGTCGAATCCTTGCCTTATTACCTTCTGATAAAGCCAACATGCAATATCAAGCCAACGAAGTGCACCAACTGGATAACCATGCACTGCTACCCGGCTTAATCAATACCCATGGCCATGCAGCGATGACCTTAATGCGCGGTCTGGCTGATGACTTGCCCCTGATGACATGGCTCAATGAACATATCTGGCCAACAGAAGCCAAATGGGTTAGCAGTGAATTTGTTTATGATGGCAGCCTGATTGCCTGCGCAGAAATGTTGCGTGGCGGTACAACCTGTTTTACCGATATGTACTTCTTTCCGGAAGAAGTGGCTCGCGCAGCAGAACATGCACAAATACGGGCTTCCGTTGGTTTGATTGTTATCGACTTTCCTTCGGCCTATGCACAGGATGCCAATGAGTATCTACGTAAAGGTTTGGCTTTGCACGATCGATTGCGCGGTAATCCTGTAGTAAAAACATCATTTGCACCGCACGCCCCTTACACGGTTGCAGATGCAGCCTTACAAAAACTAAATACGCTTGCAGAAGAACTGGATATTCCTATTCAGATTCACCTGCATGAAACCGAAGATGAAATCAATCAGGCGGTTAAGGAAACAGGCCAACGCCCTATCGAACGTCTGGAGACACTGGGGTTATTATCGTCACGCTTAATTGCAGTGCATATGACCCAGCTCACCGACAAAGAAATTCAAACACTCGCCACTTACGGTGTACAGATTGCACATTGCCCCGAATCCAATTTAAAACTGGCCAGTGGTTTTTGCCCGGTGCAAAAATTAATCGATGCGGGCATTAATGTTTCGCTTGGCACCGATGGTGCTGCCAGTAATAATGACCTCGATATGTTTTCCGAAATGCGCACTGCCGCCCTGCTTGCCAAAGCCGTTGCCAAAGATGCCCGCGCTGTTTCAGCCGAGCAGGCACTGCGCATGGCCACCATAAATGGTGCCAAAGCACTGGGAATGGATAAAGAAATCGGATCGCTGGAAGAAGGCAAAGCCGCCGATATGATTGCCGTGGATTTATCGGCACTGGAAAGCCAACCGATGTACAATCCTGTTTCACAACTGGTTTACGTTGCTAACCGCCAGCAAGTCAGCGACGTATGGGTTGCTGGCAAGCATATTGTTAAACAGCACCAGTTAACCACGCTGGACAGCGAGCAACTTTGTAAAACGGCACAACAGTGGCAACAAAAAATCAAGCCTTAATTAAATTGAGTACGCACATATGAATGCACATACAAACAATGTCAATGCCAGGACCTTAAATGTGGATCCGGCTGAAATAGAAAAATTTGAAGCACTGGCTTCACGCTGGTGGGATAAAGAAAGTGAATTTAAACCCTTGCATGAAATTAATCCGCTGCGTCTCGATTATATCGACCGACGTTGTAACGGCTTACAGGATAAAAAAGTGATTGATGTCGGTTGTGGTGGTGGCATTCTAGCCGAAAGCATGGCTCTACGTGGTGCAACTGTCACCGGTATCGATATGGGCGAAGCCCCATTGCAAGTTGCGCGCTTACATAAGCACGAGTCGGGTGTAGACATTGACTATCAGCAAATCACCGCCGAACAAATGGCCGAGCAACATGCAGGTGAATTCGATGTAGTCACCTGCATGGAAATGCTGGAACACGTTCCCGATCCGGCTTCGATTATTCAAGCCTGTGCAAAACTCGTAAAACCCGGCGGTGCGGTCTTTTTCTCTACTATTAATCGTAATCCCAAATCGTATTTACTCGCCATCGTAGGTGCGGAATATTTATTACGCATGTTGCCCAAAGGCACTCACCACTACGAAAAATTTATTAAACCATCCGAGCTCACAAGCTGGACAAGAGAAGCCGGACTTAATGCGCGCGAACTAACAGGCATGAGCTACAATCCATTCAGTAAACGCTACTCGTTAGGTTTTGATGTGGATGTTAATTACTTAATGCATTGCCAATCAAATAGCTAGCTATTTATTAATAACAGCTGATTTGTTTAATGAACAAAAAAACCAAACTAAAAGCCGTTCTGTTTGATCTCGATGGTACCTTTGCCGACACCGCACAGGATCTTGCCGAAGCACTCAACTTTGTTTTAACAAAAAATGGCCAGGCCGCTTTACCCTTTGAAGCTATTCGCCCGGTTGTTTCCAACGGCGGCATTGCTTTAATTAAACTGGGCTTTCAAATCGAACCCGAACACCCGAGCTTCGAAACCTATCGGCAACAATTACTGGAATATTACCAGCAAAATATTGCCCGATTTACTCGTCCCTTCAATGGTATTGAAAATGTTCTGGATTACCTGGCTGAAAATAATATCGCATGGGGTATTGTCACCAATAAACCCAGCTGGTTAACCGACCCACTGATGGCAGCACTGACCTTGCCCAGCCGGCCACAATGCGTGGTCAGCGGTGATACGCTTGAAACCCGTAAACCCGATCCCGGCACCTTGCTACACGCCTGTGAACTAATGAACTGTACAACGGCCGATACTATATATATAGGCGACGCCCAACGCGATATTGAAGCTGGCCAAAATGCCGATATGCAAACACTGGTTGCCTTGTTTGGCTATATTGGCGAAGATGATAAGCCTCAGTCATGGGGTGCAACCGGCTCTGTCGAGCAACCTCGGGATATTATTGACTGGATAAAACAATACCGGAGCATTGTATGAATGCACTCACCCCAGAACAGCTTTTAGTGATTATTCCAGTTATTGCAGCCATCGTTACCGGACTGGCTGTTTATCTGCTGGGCCAAAACAAACACCGCAAACTTGAACAGGAAAATATCACTCTGGCAACCACACTCGAACTGGAACGCAATGCCAGCAAAGAAAAACTGCAAGCACTTGAAAATGCCCGCGAACAGCTCACCCACACCTTTAGTGCCTTATCCAGTCAGGCTCTAAAACATAACAATGAAGAATTTCTAAAACTGGCCAATGAAAACCTGAAAAAATTCCAGAACACCGCCCAACATGAATTATCCGAAAAAGAAAAAGCCATTGAAACTCTTATCAAACCAATAAAAGAAGCCCTCGAAAAAAACGAGCAACAAATGCATGCTATCGAAAAAGATCGTAAACATGCCTACGGTGCATTGCAACAGCACCTTGAAACCATGTCGCTTAGCCAGTCTGCATTACAAAATGAAACACGCAACCTTGTACAGGCATTACGCCGTCCGGAAGTTCGGGGCCAATGGGGTGAAATGACCTTAAAACGTTTAGCCGAACTGGCTGGCATGGTTGAACACTGTGATTTTTACACACAGGAAAGTATTAAAACTGAAGATGCCTTGCAACGACCCGATATGATTGTACGCATGCCAGATGGGCGCGAAATTGTGGTAGATGTTAAAACACCACTCGATGCTTACTTAACTGCCGTCGAAGCCAGTAGTGACGAAGAACGTGATTTAGCACTGCAACGCCATTGCAAAAATGTAAAACAACGCGTCAATGAACTGGCCAGCAAAGCCTATTGGAACCAGCTTAAAAACACACCTGACTTTGTTGTACTATTTATACCGGGCGATCAATTTTTATCCACCGCACTGGATTATGACCATGGCCTTCTCGAAGATGCATTAAGTAAACAAATTATACTGGCAACCCCGACCAGCTTTGTTGCCTTGCTGCGCGCCGTGGCCTATGGCTGGCGCCAGGAACAACTGGCAGAAAATGCCGATAAAATTCGTGATATAGGTGAAGAACTCTACCAACGGCTGGCCGTTTTTTCTGAACACTTATCAAAGCTGGGCAAAAGCATTGAAACCAGCACCAAACATTTTAACAATGCCGTTGGCTCCTTTGACACCCGCATATTGCCAAGCGCCCGCAAATTTAAAGAGCTGGGTATTAATGAGAAAAAATCAATTAGCCAACCCGAGCAAATCGAAACCGCAACACGGTCTTTGGAATCGACTGAAATTGACTGAGAAAAACACGGCTAGTTTTTTAAACTGTCCCGAATAGCATCTTTTGCATCTTTCATTACTTCATTGCCTTTTTTCTTGATACGATCCTGCAGGCTAATTTCTTCGAAAGGATTACTGAAAATAGACTTTTCCTTACCAATATTAACCCCTGCCCAGAGACCCATAACAATCCCGATTACCACGCCTAAAATAATTAATTTTAATTTTTTCATTTCATTGTTACTCTGTCTATTATGACTACACTGACTTTACAACAAGCTTACCAACATTGTCAGCAAATTGTACGCAATCATTATGAAAATTTTCCGGTTGCATCATGGTTTTTACCCAAAAAACTACGCCTGCCAATCAGTGTGATCTATGCCTTCGCACGCCATGCCGATGATTTAGCCGATGAAGGCGAATTAGAAGATAGCGAACGCTATAAAGCACTCGAACAATATCAGTCTGATTTTGAAAAAGCACTGGAAAATTCCTGTTCCGACAATCCTGTTTTATTTGCTTTAACCGACGTTATTAAGAACCATCAGCTGCCAACTGATTTATTTTTTAATTTGCTTACTGCGTTTAAAATGGACACAAAAACCAAACGTTATGCAACGTTTGATGATGTACTGAATTACTGCCGTTATTCCGCCAACCCGGTTGGGCGCTTGTTACTGCATCTTCATCAGCAAAACACATCTGAGAATCTGAGAAATTCCGATTCCATTTGTACTGCTTTACAACTCATTAACTTTTATCAGGATATTTATCAGGACATACAGGAGAACAATCGTATTTATATTCCAGTTGATGAACTTGCACAGTTCAATATAACCGAACAACATTTTTCAGAAAAAATAAATGACACCAATATGCAACGCTTAATGTATTTTCAGACTAAACGCGCAGAAAAGATTATGCTGTCGGGGGCAATGCTAGGGCAACAGCTTTCCGGTTTATTTGGTCTGGAAATTCGCATGATAATACAGGGTGGCCTTACCATCACACATAAACTGCAGAAAATACCCAATGTATTTGATCGTCCAAGACTCACAAGCCGCGATAAATTTGTTATGCTCTGGCACGCATTACGCAAAACACGATAAGCCAACAATGACGACTGTAAATAATGACGCCGAGTGAATACTGCCAGAATAAAACTGCCTCGAGTGGCTCAAGTTTCTATTATAGCTTCCTGTTTTTACCTGCAAAAAAACGTCGCGCAATTACCGCACTTTATGCCTTTTGCCGGGAAATAGATGACGTTACCGATGAAATAAAAGATCCCAACATTGTCCGTATAAAACTGGAATGGTGGCGCAATGATGTCAGTAAAATCTATAACGGCCAACCCGAGCATCTGGTTAATCAGGAACTACAACAGATCATTGTGGATTTTGATTTAAAAGAAGAGCTACTGCATGAAATGATTAACGGTATGCAAATGGATGTCGATAATACTCGCTATCCTGATTTCGATTCACTCGAACACTACTGTTATCGGGTTGCTGGCGTAGTGGGTTTGCTGTCTATAGAAATTTTTGGTTATTCCAACAAGCAAACACAAGAATATGCCAGGTTGCTAGGTAATGCATTGCAACTAACGAATATCATCCGTGATATATATGAAGATGCATTACGCCAGCGAATTTACATTCCGGAAGACGAGTTAAAATGTTTCAATATTACACAAAGCCAGATTTATACCGACAAGCTTGACAGTGAAGAAGATCAAGCCAACTTTAAAAAACTGATAAAATTCCAATGTGAACGCGCAAAGGACTATTATCAAAAAGCACTTGCAGCCTTACCGCCAGAAGATCGCTATCAGCAAAGCACAGGGTTAATCATGGCGTCCATTTATGAAGCAACCCTCGACGAAATCATTGCTGATGGTTTTCAGGTTTTAAAGCACCGGATTAAACTCACCCCTATTCGAAAACTCTGGATAGCCTGGCGCACCTATCGAAAAGAAAAGAAGCGCTATAAGAAATATAATAAAAATCACTAAAAATGATGTTATCAATAATTAATACTTATGCCTATGGACAACAATACTAAAAAAACAGATGTCCTGATTATTGGCGGCGGTTGGGCTGGACTCAGCGCAGCCATCGAACTGGTCGATAGTGGTAAAAATGTCTGCCTTATTGAATCTGCAAAACAATTAGGTGGGCGCGCACGCGAAGTTAAGATTAACCAGGTCTGCGTTGATAATGGCACCCACATTATGATTGGTGCCTACACTGAAACACTGCGTTTAATACAAAAAGTTTACTCATCATCGGGCTCTTATACTGAAAAAGACAGGCTTAAACGTCAAGGTCTGGCACTCAATTACAAACAAAGCCGGAAGCCAACGATTAACTTACCTTGCATACCCTTGCCCGCACCTTTTAATATCATTGGCAGCTTCCTGTTCGCCCGCGGTTTATCATTAAAAGATAAATTCTGCATACTGGCATTAGGCACAAAAATTAAACTTAATTTAATAAATCTCCCGGCCGATTTAGCACTGCAGGGTTTTTTAAAAAAACAAAAGCAAACTGAAGTGGTTATTAAAAGCATCTGGGAGCCATTATGTTTAGCCATTATGAATACCCCCATCGAGCAGGCATCCACAGAAATATTCCTGCACGTTTTAAAAGAATCTTTTTTTAAATCGCGCCGCGCATCGGATTTATTATTTTTTAAAACAACCTTATCCAGAATATTTCCAACACCGGCTGAAAAATATATTACTCAACATAATGGCAAAGTCCTGCTCGAACAAAAAGCATTATCCATCACCAAAGAAAACAGTTTTTATTCAGTCACAACCCAATCACTCGTCATACAGGCAAAACATATTGTGGTTGCCACACCGCCACTCGCGACAACCAAATTACTTGTCGAATTAAATACACAGCAAGCACTTGACTCACTCATTGATAGCTTAAACAAATTCAGTTACCAGACAATCTGTACCGTCTATTTACAATATCCTGAAACAATCCAGTGTGAACGCAGTATGCAGGGGTTTCTTGGTACAACAAGCCAGTGGATGTTTGATAAAAATCTAACCGGCCAACCCGGCTGGGTTTCTATTATAATAAGCAGCGCTGGCCCACACCTTGAAATAGATAACCCTTCACTTATTAAAACAGTAACCGAGGAGCTTGCTCGGTTTTACCCCCACTGGCCAGAACCACTCGATGCATTTGTCATTAGAGAAAAGCGTGCCACCTTTACGGCATCGGTTAATATCAATAGAATACGCCCAGCAAATAAAACAGCGATAAATAACATCTGGCTGGCCGGTGACTACACCAACACGCTATACCCGGCAACACTCGAAGGTGCTGTTCGCAGTGGCCTGCAATGTGCCCAACAAATTTTAGCGGAGCAGTAAAAATATTATGTCAACAGAAACACAGGCCTCAGCCGAACAGGCAAAAGCGACAGCATACAAAGCACCCAATGATCTACTCAAAAATAAAACCATTCTGGTTACCGGTGCTGGCGACGGGATTGGCGCCGAAGCCGCAAAGACTTATGCCGCACATGGTGCAACCGTTATATTAACCGGTAAAACAATCCCTAAGCTTGAAAAAGTTTATGATGACATTATGGCTGCAAAAAGCCCTGAGCCCGCGATTTACCCCATCGATTTTTCCGGTGCAAGTGTCGATGACTATGCAAGCATGGCAGACACACTTGAGAAAAATTTTGGTCAACTTGATGGCCTGTTACACAATGCAGCCCAACTGGGTTTAATGACACCACTGGCAAGCTATACCCCAAAAGACTGGGTCACAACGTTACACATAAACTTAACTGCACCGTTTTTATTAACCCAGGCACTCATACCTTTATTAATGAAAGCCGAAAACGCATCCATTGTTTTCACAACTGACAGCGTAGGACAAAACCCCAATGCTTACTGGGGAGCCTATGGTGCATCAAAAGCCGGTATTGACAATTTAATGGTCACGCTGGCAGAAGAACTTGAAAACACAACCAGAATTCGTGTTAACAGCATCGATCCAGGTGCCATACGCACCAGTTTCAGGCGCAATGCCTTCCCCGGTGAAGTACCAACCGAATCCCCTCTGCCTGCAATCATTATGCCCTGCTATTTATATTTAATGGGTAACGACAGCCTGAATACACATAAGCAAACCATTGCCGCCCAATGAAAAAAAATAGGCAAAACCGGCAAAAATACGCCTCTTCTTCCCCCTTTTTAGGCGACAATTTTTTGACCAATTTTTGACGCTTATACATTAGGCACTGTAAGATATTGTTTTTAATAAAGATACTGTAAAAACAGGATATGGCATGGTTATCGCATGTACCTAGGCAACACAATTCAGCAAGGTGAATTAAAATGTCTACACAATCTTCTATCCAAAGTAGTTCAAGTTTAAATCTGAACTCCGCGGTTTTGGGTCATGATGCATTAGATATCGTTCCAGCAGAACTCGAACAAACACTCAAGCTCGCAGGCTTATTACAAACCTCACTCGAACTTGATACCGTCCTCAATTATTTCCTGGATGCAGTGAGCCATTTGATTCGTTTTGATGGAGCACAATTTACAAACAATGAATTCAATTATGAGTTCCTTTATGGCAAAACCCAACGCCATAGTTGCACTTACCGCCTCCGTTTAGGTGAAGAACTGCTTGGAGAACTCTCCTTTAGCCGTAAAAAACGCTTTGCAGAAGCTGAAACCAATCAACTGGAAACCATTCTTTGTCAGGTTTTATACCCTGTTCGTAATGCAATTTTGTATAAACGTGCAGTTGTATCGTCTCAGGTGGATCCGCTCACCGGTACAAATAACCGGGCCGCTTTTGATTCTGCTATTGAAAAAGAAGTGGAACGCTCACACCGGCACCATATGCCTTTGTCACTGGCTGTAATTGATATTGACTTCTTTAAGCAGGTCAATGACAACTATGGCCACAGCACTGGCGATAATGTGCTACGAAAAGTAACCACAGTCATTAAAGATACACTTCGTGCAAGTGATGAACTATTCCGTTATGGTGGTGAAGAATTCACCGTTATCCTCAATGGCACCGACAGCGATGGTGCTGCCAATGTGGCGGAACGTATCCGTGAAGAAATTGAAAATGCTTACTTCGAGCATGAAGATGGCACCATTCCACTCACTGTCAGTATTGGCATTTCAAGTCTTACTACAAGAGATGATGCTAAACGCTTGTTTAATAAGGCAGATGCTGCATTATATAGAGCAAAAGAAACTGGCCGCAATAAAATTCACTACTACGCTAAATCACGCATAAAGGCCTGTTAAACCCGGCTTAGCCTTAAAATAGCCCATTTTATGCGGTAATATGATGCATATCACAGCTTAATCGAGCGTTGATCCCGGTCATTGACTATATTTATAATAGTCAATGACATACCATGTCGGTATATCCTGTTAAAAATATCTTTTATGTAAGCAGGAATGGGGTCTAAACAGATGAGCGGTAAGCAATGAACTATCTCACACAACTGGAACAAATGCTCGAGTCGGGCTATCGTATTGTTAGCATCGAAACCTACGATACTGATCGTGTGTCCGATCTGTTTACTCAGCTTAGCCGTTTTAGTAATAAAGCTTATTACGTTAGCACGCCTGGCGCGAGTATGTATCGTGTTGGTGCCTCGCATATCGCCATTCCCCGAACACAAGATCCTGTCGACCTGCTAGAACACATTGATGGCAGTCAACACTTCGGCGTGTTTATCCTGCGTGATTTCAATTCGGCTTTAGAGGATAAAGAAATCGTAAAACTGCTACACAAAATTGCCACTGCTGATGTGGACAAAGTAGTATTACTACTAAGCGAAAATATCGAATTACCAAAAGCACTTAAACCGTATACCTTACGCTCCAAGCACCAGATGAAAAAAGCCGTTTAGTTTCAATTAAACTAAAACCAAAGTTGGGCTAAGGCACGAACCCCAACATGCATGATTATCTTTTACGCTGCATCTTGTGCTTAGGCAAACGCACCCGCTCTAACTTAACTAACTCGCGTAATCGCTTAACGTCTTCAGGTGCAAGCTCCTGGCGTTTCCCTAAACGTAAATTACGTGGTAACGGAATACCGGCAAAACTGATTCTTATCAAACGGCTCACCTGGGTATCGATCGCTTCCCATAACCGCCGCACTTCCCGATTGCGACCTTCATGCAAACTAACATGATACCAGCGATTAAAACCCTCACCACCGGCAGCAACAACCGAATCAAATTTTGCCATACCATCTTCCAGCATCACACCTTTGGTTAAGGATTGAATCTGTTTCATTTCCACTTCACCCATAACACGAACAGCATAAGTACGTTCTATTTCGCTGCGCGGATGCATTAAGCGATTGGCCAGGTCACCGTCGGTGGTTAATAAAATAATGCCCGAGGTATTAATATCTAAACGCCCGATGGCTATCCAGCGACTTCCGCCTAAACGAGGCAGATGATCGAAAATGGTTTTACGCCCTTCCGGATCATTGCGGGTACAAACTTCACCT
>VAPM010584188.1_pt1 | contig 13928 bp, 10 predicted proteins | sample 3395091 | NCBI WGS metagenome assembly VAPM01 (sample SAMN08290445, study PRJNA428436) | hydrothermal vent metagenome | isolation source: Deep-sea hydrothermal vent chimney 3 | place: Pacific Ocean: Juan De Fuca Ridge | reverse complement strand
TTGCCGCTGCCATAGCAACGGCACTAGTGCTGTCAGTTTCGGCGGCGGTTGCATTGAAGGTTGAAGAAAATATCATTTATCGTGCAGTGAATGAAAAGTCGGTTTTGCAAATAATTTCCACTGCCGACCGGAAAGTATTTGAGCCAATAATAATTGCTTTTCAAAAGGATCATCCAGAGATCACCGTCGACTACACGATCACCGGAACCTCAGATCTGATGAAAGCTATATATGAGGAAGGATTGGTTTTTGATCTGGCAATATCCTCAGCGATGGATCTACAGACAAAACTGGCCAATGACGGATTTGCACAAAAATACCGTTCTGAGGCGACTGACCAGATGCCGGGTTGGGCAAAATGGCGCAACCAAATATTTGCCTTTACACAAGAGCCGGCAGTTTTGGTGGTGTCTAAAAAATATTTCACGCGTACTGATGCCCCTGCATCGCGAGAAGAGTTGATTACGCTACTGCGTGATGAGCCTGATCGGTTTCGCGGGCGCATTGGAACCTATGATGTACGAACGTCGGGTTTTGGCTATCTGATGGCAACGCAAGATTCTCGCAACAGTGATTCTTTCTGGCGGTTGATGGAGGTAATGGGTGGGTTGGATACCAAGTTGTATTGCTGTTCAAGTGATATGCTTCGGGATATATCCACTGGCGATCTTGCTTTGGCGTACAATGTGTTGGGCAGCTATGCTGACTCCCAACTTGAAACCAACAAGGGAATTTTCATTATTGAATTTGGGGATTTTGTGAATGTTATGTTACGGTCAGTATTAATCCCAAAATCCGCGAAAAATATTGCTGATGCGCGGGTAATGGTGGATTATTTAGTTCGTTTAAACACGAAACCGGATGTCGTTGCAGCTTCTGGTCTTCCGGCAATAGATAGCCAGGAGTTGCTGGCAAATAACGCATTAAGGCCAATCCGTTTCGGTCCCGGGTTGCTGGTTTTTCTGGATAAACTTAAACGGGAAAACTTTTTGCGCAGTTGGGGCAGTTCGATCAGGCAGGAATAAACTGATTTTGCGAAATATGTTCGTTGTTACACATACTTACAGAATGAGACGCGCAATTGCGAAGGGTTTTGAAGATGGTAGCGGGCAGGTAATACGATGTTGGTGTGAACCGGCAGTTCTATTCGACAATTGCGCCCATCTCCTGTGACAGCTGTTCCGCGGCGCGGCGTACCTGGGTGCCAATATTTATTAGTCGTTCTGGCCCCATCCGATGCGTGGGGCCGGACACAGAAATTCCGGCGACGGTTTCGCCAAAACTATCCAGGATCGGCGCGGCAATGCAGCGCATTCCTAATTCTCGTTCTTCGTCGTCAATCGCATATCCTGCGTCGCGTGTCCGCTTTAGTTCAAGCAGCAATTGTTCAGGGTCTGTGATCGTGTTTTGGGTGAATCGTTCCAACTTCTTTCGCAGATAGTTTCGCCGTAGCCGCTCAGGAGATTTATACGAAAGCAGCGCTTTACCGATCCCAGAGGCATGCATAGGTGATTGTGTTCCCGGTGGAAAAAATGCGCGAATTGTTTCGTGTGATTCAACCTGCGATACAAATACGACCGAGTTCGACCGCTCAATTCCAAGGTTGGATGTCTCGCCAATATTTTCCATTAATTTGCGCATAACCGGGCGCGACCGTTTTAAGATACTGCTTCGGCGCAGAAATGACGAGCCTAAGCGAAAGGCGGCGGGACCTATCTGCCAAGTCTGCAAAACAGGATCTGTTTCCACAATTTCCCTTTGTGAAAACGTATTCAGTATCCGGTAAATTGTTGATGGTGAACGTGAAAGCTTCACTGACAACTCACTAAGCGTCATTCCGTTGCTGCGTGACAAAACGTCCAGAACATCCAGAGCGCCTTCGAGCGACTGAATAGTATTCTTTTGTGCAGCTTTTCCATCAAAGCTTTTGGGTCTTCCCCGTAGACGATTTTGATTGGGCATATGATTCAATCTATGTTTGATCAATTTATGGAATTATTTTTCGCGATAAGAAAAATGTCAAGCCATTGAGAATTAATAATTAAGTTAAAAATACGGATGAAACAGCTGAGGTAACGAAAAAATTGTTCAGCGCCCTGTCGAACTCTAATATCATACTGCAGTGTCATAAGGTGGTAATACTATGAGCTTTCAGAACCCAGTTTTTATACCTGGTCCGACCAATATGCCCGAGGTTATCCGCAAGGCTGTCGACATGCCGACGCTGGATCATCGATCTTCCCAATTTGCCGATATCCTGCACCCGGCACTGGATGGTGTAAAAAAGGTATTAAAATCCACTAAAGGCGAGGTGTTCATTTTTCCCTCAACTGGCACAGGTGGTTGGGAAACCGCGATCACAAACACCCTGTCCGCTGGTGATGGGGTTTTAGTGGCCCGAAACGGGATGTTCAGCCATCGTTGGATTGACATGTGTCAGCGTCACGGATTGGATGTTGAGGTTGTGGATGTCGCTTGGGGTGAGGGCCTGCCAGCGGATCAGTTTCAGAAAATTCTAGACAAAGATACGTCTCACAAAATTAAGGCAGTTCTGGCAACACATAATGAAACGGCGACAGGTGTTCTTTCAGATATAAAAGCAATCCGGGGGGCTATGGATACTGCAAATCACCCGGCGATGTTGTTCGTTGATGGTGTAAGCTCAATTGGTTCTATGGATTTTCGGATGGATGAATGGGGTGTCGATATTGCGGTGGCTGGTTCCCAAAAAGGATTTATGTTGCCTGCAGGTTTAGCAATTGTGGGTTTTAGCCCTAAGGCATTGGATGCGCTTGAAACCGCTACATTGCCAAGGACATTTTTTGATGTACGGGACATGGCCAAAGGATATGCTGCCAATGCCTATCCCTACACCCCGGCGGTTGGATTGTTGAATGGTTTGAAACTGTCAACTCAGATGTTGTTGGAAGAGGGTTTGGATAACGTCTTTGCCCGCCATCACCGGATCGCAGAAGGAGTGCGAAAATCTGTCTTTGCATGGGATATGAAACTTTGCGCCCGGACCCCTGATCTTTATTCGGATACAGTAAGTGCGATCCTAACCCCAAAGGGTTTTGATGCCACTGAAATTGTTACCCATGCTGCGGATAAATACGGCGTCGCATTTGGTGTCGGGCTGGGGGACGTTGCTGGCAAGGTATTTCGCATCGGCCATCTTGGTTCACTTACCGATGTAATGGTATTGTCTGGTCTGGCAACGGTGGAAATGTGCATGGTTGATCTGGGTTTGGATGTGAAACTTGGCTCTGGTGTTGCGGCGGCACAGGACTATTATCGGGCGACGGCGTGAATCAGGACACCAAAACCATGAACATTCCAACCCTTGACGACATGCTGGCAGCCCACGAACGAATCAAGCCCCATATCCATCGTACACCGGTTCTGACCTCACGTTTCCTGAACGACCTGACCGGTGCCGAGCTGTATTTCAAGTGCGAAAATTTTCAAAAAGCCGGGGCGTTCAAAGTGCGTGGCGCCTGCAACGCGGTTTTCGGATTGCCGGATGAGCTGTTGGAAAATGGCGTTGCCACACATTCCTCTGGCAACCATGCCCTTAGCCTGTCCTACGCTGCCGGACGCCGTGGCATTCCCTGCAACGTAGTGATGCCACGCACGGCCCCACAGGCGAAAAAGGATGCGGTGCGCGGGTATGGCGGGATCATCACTGAGTGTGAACCCTCGACCAGTAGCCGGGAACAGGTTTTTGCGAAAGTCGCAGCTGAAACGGGAGCCGAATTTGTCCACCCGTATAATGATCACCGGGTTATTGCCGGGCAGGGCACCTGTAGCCGTGAGCTGATTGAACAGGTTGACGGTCTGAATGCGGTAATTGCGCCAATTGGCGGTGGTGGCATGATCTCGGGCACCTGTCTGACATTGTCCAACCTGTCACCTGATACAAAAATCTACGCTGCGGAACCGGACATGGCCGATGATGCGGCCCGGTCGTTTCGTGCCGGCCATATTATTGCAGATGACGCACCCGAAACGGTTGCTGACGGGTTGAAGGTACCCCTGAAAGAGCTGACCTGGCATTTTGTCAGCACCCATGTGACAGATATTTTGACCGCAAGTGAACAGGATATAATTGACGCAATGAAGCTGATCTGGAAGCGGATGAAAATTGTGATGGAACCCAGTAGCGCAGTGCCGCTGGCGACCATTCTGAAAAACAAGAAAATATTCGCCGGCCAGCGTGTCGGTGTGATAATCACCGGTGGAAATGTCGATCTGGACAAGCTGCCCTGGCAATAATTTAGGAACTGGAGAAACGCGATGAATGCACCTGTAAATTTTGATGAGCTTGAGGTTGGCTATGATGTTCCGGCGGTGCCGGGCATGGATGCGGCTGACATTCAGACCCCCTGTCTGGTGGTCGATCTGGACGCGTTGGAGCGCAACGTGAAAAAAATGGGCGATCTGTGCCGTGAAATGGGTGTGCGCCACCGGGCCCATGGCAAGATGCATAAATCCGTGGATGTTCTGAAACTGCAGGAGTCTCTGGGCGGCGCTGTTGGCGTGTGCTGTCAGAAAGTGTCTGAGGCGGAAGTGTTTGTGCGCGGCGGTGTCAAGGACGTAATGGTTTCCAATCAGGTGACCGATCTGGCCAAGATTGACCGGTTGGCGCGGCTGCCTAAACGGGGTGCGCGCATTCTGGTTTGTGTGGATGATCCGGAAAATGTTGCCGATCTGGCAGCGGCTGCGCAAAAGCATGGCACCGAGATTGAATGCCTTGTGGAAATTGACTGTGGTGCCGGGCGCTGCGGGGTGACGACATCACAGGATGTGGTGAATATTGCCAAGCTGATTGATGCGGCGGACGGTTTGAAATTTGCCGGTATTCAGGCCTATCAGGGCGCGATGCAGCACATGGATCTGTACACGGATCGTGAGGCAAAGATCGACATCGCTGTTGAAATGGTTGCCGATGCCGTGACGGCGCTGAAATCCCAGGGGCTGGAATACGATATTGTCGGCGGCGGTGGCACGGGATCGTCTTATTTCGAAGGAAAATCGGGCGTTTACAACGAATTGCAGTGCGGTTCTTACGCGTTCATGGATGCTGATTATGGCCGAATTCTGGACAAGGAAGGCAAGCGCATTGATGATGGTGAGTGGGAAAATTCACTGTTCATCCTGACCAGCGTCATGAGCCATGCCAAGGCTGATAAAGCCATTGTCGATGCCGGGCTGAAAGCCCAGTCGGTGGATTCGGGTCTGCCCACGGTTTACGGGCGGAGCGATAAGGTGGAATACCTGAAATGTTCGGATGAACATGGCGTTGTTGGCGATCCGGACGGGGTGCTTAAGGTGAATGATAAGCTGCACCTTGTGCCGGGCCATTGTGATCCGACCTGTAATGTCCATGACTGGTATGTTGGGGTTCGGGGTGGCAAAGTTGAAACCCTGTGGCCGGTATCGGCGCGTGGCAAAGCATATTAGGGGCGGCGCGGATGATTATTGTACCTGAAAAGGAAATCGCCGGGCTGATCGGGCGTAGAGAAAGCTTTGACGCAATTGAAAAGGTGTTTGGTGCCATGTCGCGCGGGGACGCCTATAATTTCCCGGTGATCCGGGAAAGCATTGGGCATGCGGATGCCTTATATGGGTTCAAGTCCGGGTTTGACCGGGCCGGGCTGGCGCTTGGTTTGAAATCGGGTGGCTACTGGCCGGGCAATGAGGCCAAGGGCCTGACCAACCATCAATCGACGATATTTCTGTTTGATGCGGATACCGGCAAGGTGAAGGCGGCTGTTGGCGGCAATTTGCTGACGGCCCTGCGCACGGCGGCGGCGTCTTCGGTGTCGATCAAACATCTGGCACCAAAGAATGCCAAGGTTCTGGGGATGATCGGGGCAGGGCATCAATCAACTTTTCAGATGCGGGCAGCGGTTGAACAGCGTGACTTTGAAAAGGTAATCGGCTGGAATTATCACCCGGAAATGCTGTCACGGCTTGACGATCTGGCCAAGGAACTTGGCCTGCCATTTGAAGCGGTGGAGCTTGACCAGCTTGGGGCAGAGGCGGATGTGATCATCTCGATCACCTCGGCATTTGCACCCAGCCTGATGGATGCCCATGTGACCGGCGGCACCCATATTGCCTGTATGGGCACCGATACCAAAGGCAAGCAAGAGGTTGAGGCAGCGCTGGTGGCGCGTGCCACGGTGTTCACCGATGAGGTGGCACAGGCGGTATCCATTGGTGAATGCCAGCATGCGGTTGCCGATGGCAGCCTGGCCGAGGGCGATATAAATGAACTTGGCGCTGTGATCAACGGCGACCACAGGGGGCGCAGCTCAGACGATGAACTGACGTTGTTTGATGGCACCGGTGTTGGCCTTCAGGATCTGGCAGTGGCCTCAGCCGTGGTTGATCTGGCGATCGCCAAAGGCGTGGCGATTGAGGTTGATTTTTAGGCCTTTGTTCTGGCGCCGGTCGGGTCATACATTGGTTTCAGCGAAGCCACTGCCTTGACCCGGGTGCCGGCAATTTCGATTTCATAAGCACTGGCCAACACCTCGGCGGCGGTTTCGCCTTTGCAGGGCACATAGCCCAAACCAATGGCAGCCCCCAGCGTATGGCCATAATTACCAGAGCTTAGATAGCCAACGATGTCGCCGTTCCGCAGGATCGGTTCATGGTGGTAAAGCAGGGGGTCCGGGTCGGTCAGTTTGAACTGGAGCAGGCGTTTTTCCAGCCCGGTCTCGCGTTTTTCCAATACCGCGTCACGGCCAATAAACGCGGTTTTGGCAGTTTTGACCGCGAAACCCAGCCCTGCCTCTAACACATGATCTTCGCATGAAATGTCATGGCCAAAATGGCGAAATGCTTTTTCAATGCGACATGAATCCATCATATGCATACCGCAGAGTTTCAGATCAAAATCCGCCCCGGCAGCCAACAGTGTTTCAAAGACATGGGCAGCCATATCTGTGGGGATATAAACCTCCCAGCCCAGTTCACCCACATAGCTGACACGGTGCGCGCGGGCCAATCCCATGCCGATTTCAATTTCTTGACAGGTGCCGAACGGGTTGGTTTCGTTGGAAAAATCACTGGGTGAAACGGCGTTCAGCAGGGCGCGGGAATTCGGCCCCATCACCGCCAGAACACCTTCGGCGTTGGTCATATCGGTTAAAACAACCCGATGCGCGCCCTGATGCCGCAACATCCATGTCTGATCCGAGAGCCGGGTTGTGGATGGCGTGACAACCAAATAGGCGGTTTCTGACAGGCGGGTAACGGTGACGTCGGCCTCAATGCCACCCTGGGCGTTCAGAAATTGTGTGTAGACGATCTTGCCCGCGGGAACCGACATATCGGCGCCGCAGACATGGTTCAGAAAAGCCTCGGCATCCGGGCCTTCCACCCGGATTTTACCAAAACTGGTCATGTCATACATGCCGACGTTTTCGCGCACCGCCCGGTGTTCACGGGCAGAGTTTTCAAACCAGTTCTGGCGCTTCCAGCTATATTGGTATTCCGGTGTCTGGCCCTTATCGGCAAACCAGTTGGCCCGTTCCCAACCGGCTGTTTCACCAAAAACTGCGCCCTGGGCTTTCAGGTGCTCATGGAACGGGCCACGCCGAACGCCCCGCGCAGTGTTCTTTTGAAGATACGGAAAATGGTCGGCGTAAAGCAGGCCAAGGGTTTCTTTGGAGCGTTCAAACAGGTAGGTTTTATTGCCCTGAAACGGCTGCATCCGGGAAATATCCACCTCGCCCAGATCAAACGGTTTTTCACCGGTTTCCATCCATGATGCCAGGGCCATACCGGCACCACCCGCAGATTGAATGCCGATGGAATTAAACCCGGCGGCAACCCAGAAATTGTCCAGTTCCGGTGACAGCCCCAGATGATAGGCATCATCCGGGGTGAAACTTTCGGGGCCATTGAAAAACGTGTGAATACCGGCACTTGCCAGCATCGGCATTCGATTGACGGCGGCTTCCAGAATGGGTTCAAAGTGATCAAAATCTTCCGGCAATTGATCAAATTCAAAATCATGCGGGATGCCATCCATGCCCCAGGGTTTTGATATTGGTTCAAATGCCCCCAGCAGCATTTTACCGGCATCTTCTTTGTAATAGGCAGATTCTTCCGGCACCCGAAGTACGGGCATTTGGGTCAGGCCTTTAATCGGTTCAGTCACGATATAAAAATGTTCACAGGCATGCAGCGGTACATTGACCCCGGCCATATGCCCGACTTCGTGGCCCCACATGCCGCCGCAATTCACCACCATATCTGCGGCCAGAAACCCGGTTTCCTCACCACTTACCCAGTCAACGCCAGTGACACGCCGCCCGTCGCGCCGAATGGCACTGACCCGGGTTTTTTCCAGCAGTTTCGCGCCCATCTGGCGTGCGCCCTTGGCCATTGCCAGGGCAATATTGGCCGGGTCTGCCTGCCCGTCTTTGGAAACAAAAGTTCCGATCTTCACGCCGTCAATATTCAGGTGTTCATAGCGGTTTTTTATCTCAGTCGGGCTGATCACCTCGACATCCACCCCAAAGGCGCGCGCCATAGACGCCTGACGCAAGATTTCTTCGGCCCTTTCATCGGTCAGTGCAGCGGTGATGGAACCGCAATACCGCATGCCGGTCGCCACCCCGGTTTCAGCCTCAAGCGCGCCGTACAGATCGGCGCTGTATTTGGCCAGCCGGGTCATGCCAGCAGAGGCCCGTACCTGCCCGATCAGCCCTGCTGCGTGCCATGTCGTGCCGCTGGTCAGCTGTTTGCGTTCCAACAGAACCACGTCTTGCCAACCCTGTTTGGCCAGATGGTAGGCGACAGAACAGCCAATGACGCCGCCGCCAATGATGATAACGCGGGCGGATGATGGAATGTTGCTCATGCTTTTAATCTTTCGTTTTTGGGGTCCCAAAGCGGTAGATCTACCTGCACCACAGCAGGGTAGGGTTTACCGTATATTTCAACCTCTAGCTTGGTTCCCGGTGTCGCCAGATCAGCCCGTATCATGCCCAGAGCAATAGAGGCGTTTACCCGGTAGCCCCAGCCGCCGGAGGTGGTTTCACCGACAATCTGCCCACCATGCCAAAGCGTTGACATATAGGGCGCATCAGCGGCGCCTGCATCGACGATCAATGTCACAAAGCGTTTGGTTATACCGCGCTGTTTTTCCGCAAGGATCGCAGCCTTGCCCGGGAAATCCTGTGGTTTGTCCAGCTTGATAAAACGGTCCAGCCCGCCTTCAAACACAGAGTAGTCTGTGGAAAGATCGCCCTTCCAGGTGCGGTAGCCTTTTTCGAGGCGCAACGAATTCAGAGCCCACATGCCAAAAGGTTTGGCCCCGGCGGCCAGCACTGCGTCATAAATCACAGGCATGTCGGCGTTTTCAGCGTGGATTTCCCAGCCCAGTTCACCGGCAAAACTGACCCGCAGCAGAAACACCGCCTGCCCGGCAATTACCCCGGTCTGGTTGGACAGCCAAGGCAGGGTCAGATCAGCGCTGTCGCTCACCAGCCCCGCCATCAAATCGCGCGATTTTGGGCCGGTGACGATCAGCGTGTCATACTCGGTTGTGTAATCGGCAAGATGGATGCTGCCATCTTCCGGCAGGGCGGATTTTAGGATTTCCCAATCGTGCCACTGCGCCGTTGCAGCGGTGATCAGGGTGAACAGATCGTCACCATGTCGGATCACCGACATTTCAGTCAGAATGCGGCCACGGCTGTCAGCGAAGTAGGCCAGGTTCATTCGCCCCACCTTGGGTAAAGCGCCGGTGATCAGCCCGCTTAGCCATTGCGCTGATTTTTCCCCGGACAGGTTAAACCGCGAAAATCCGGGCAGATCAAGCACGCCAACATCATCGCGCACAGCTTCACATTCTTCGCGAACGCGTGTTTCCCAAGGCCCGGCGCGGTCCCAGGTTTGGGTGCTTTCTTTGGATGTGTCATCGCCGGGTTTGGCGAACCAGTTGGCGCGTTCCCAGCCGGCATAGGCACCCATCTGCCCACCTAGTTCCAACACCTTTTCATGCACCGGCGACAATTTCTTATCGCGCCCATCCGGCCATTCGTACCACGGGAAATGCATAGCATATTCGTAGCCGTAAATTTCCTTACCTTTGGCCAGACAATAGGCGTCATCGGTGTAATCAGTGTAGCGGCGCGGATCCAGCGCCCAGCAATCCCATTCGGTTTCGCCCTGTGTGATCCATTCGGCCAGTACCTTGCCGGCCCCGCCTGCCTGGGCGATGCCAAAGGTGAACACGCAGGCCTCAAACGCATTGGGAACGCCGGGCATGGGCCCCAGCAGCGGCATGCCGTCGGGCGCATAGGGGATAGGGCCGTTGATCACCCGCGAAATGCCGGATTGACCCAGCAATGGTACGCGAGCCATGGCGTCTTCCATGTACCATTCCAGCCGATCCAGATCATCGGGGAACAGTTGGAAACTGAAATCATCCGGCATCGGATCGTCGGGGTTTACCCAATGGGCGCGGCAGTTGCGTTCATAGGGACCAAGGTTAAAGCCGTTCTTTTCCTGCCGCAGATAATATGAGCTGTCGACATCGCGCAGCAGCGGCAGCTTACAGCCATTTTGTTCTGCAAATTCAGCCAGTTCAGGTATTTCTTCACTAAGCATATACTGATGGCTCATCACCATCATCGGCACCCGGCGGCCGCCATGGGGCAGGAACCATTCGCCAACCCGCTGCGCATAATACCCGGCGGCGTTGACCACGAATTCACACCGTATGTCACCCTTTTCTGTCTGCACGATCCATTCGCCATTGTCGCGGCTGACACCGGTGGCAGGGGTGAAGCGGTGGATTTGCGCCCCCAAATCGCGCGCGCCTTTGGCCAGTGCCTGGGTCAGTTGCGCCGGGTCGATATCACCATCTGCCGGATCGTAAAGCGCGCCCTGCAAATCGTGCAGCTCAAGAAATGGATAGAGGTCGCGGGTTTCGGATGGTGTCAGAATTTCCAGCGCCATGCCCTGATGGCTGCCCATGCCACGGGCGCGCTCAAATTCTTGCATCCGTTCAGGGGAATGGCCGAGCCGGATTGACCCGGTGACATGATAATTCATCGGGTAATCAACGGTTTCGGCCAATCCCTGATACAGTTCTGTTGAATAGCGTTGCAGGTTCATGGCAGACCAACTGGTGGAAAATGTCGGGACATTTCCAGCCGCATGCCAGGTGGAACCTGCGGTCAGTTCATTCTTTTCCAAAAGCACACAATCGGTCCAGCCCGCCCGCGCCAGATGGTAAAGTACTGAGGTTCCGACCACGCCGCCGCCGATGATAACCACGCGGGCGGTTGTTGGAAATTCTGACATATCAAGCCCCTTTGTTAATAGACAGGCGGTGAAATTACCCACACTGCAATGGCCGGTTCACTATAGGGATTGGCCCAGCGCATAGCCTGACCACGTATGCGAAAACTGTCACCTGAATTGATGGTAAACGCTTGATCATCCAGCCAAATATCGAGCCTACCGGAAATCATATACGCCACTTCCTGAGTTGGGCGGGTAACGGGATTATTACGCCTTGCACCGGGGTTGAAAGTGGAGTGCACCACCTCATAACTATCGGTCAGGTCCGGGGATATCAGCGCCTCAACCAAGCCACTGTCACGTTCACCGATGCTGCGCCGGTTCTTGGCACGCACGATGCGCCCTTCTTCCCCCGGAACGGTTGGCGCGGTGCCAAAAAACAGCGAAACCGGGACGTCAAAGATGTCTGCCATGGATTTTAAAGTGGCCGCGTCGGGGGCGGAAATGTCGCGTTCAACCTGACTGAGCCAGCCCAGTGAAACGCCCAGCTTGGCGGCCAGAATTTCCAGCGTCAGCCGGCGCGATTTGCGCAGGGCCCGCAGGTCGGCACCAAGGCTGGAGGGGTTGGGCATGGGGGTTCACCAGTGAAATTTTACTGGTTTATTTCATATTGGCGCCGTGAAAAAGTCAACCAGAATTTCATATTCAATTAAGAAAATCTGCTAAAGGCATAGTTTTATAGGATAATTTAACTAGCGCTGGTCGTAATAAAGCCCAACTACATGTTCAGCCTCTGCAAAGAATAACCAGCGCGATACGAACAAACCGGTGAGATGCAGGGCAGCGGCGAGGATCACACCAGACAGACCGAGACCAGTAAGGGACAGGATCAGGGCCGGTAAAACAAAGGCCGCAAGTACCGCAATCATGCGCAGGACTCTGGCGTGTTTGCGGCCAATGACATGGACCATTTCATGCAGCAGATAATTGGTGCCGGTATGGGGCGGTTCATATTGGCGGACCTTACCGATCCGGCCCAGACCTGTGGCGGTTTCGATGGTGGAGCCTGCCGCCTTGAACCGACCATCAGCATAGGCCCAGACCAATAGCTGAACGGCCCCGGTGACCAGTAACAGCACCATGGCGATGGCAACCTGACCGACTAACAATGCGCCGCCGGAAATAGAATAAAGCAGGAATATCAATGGTGTAGCCGGGTGGCTCCAACGGGGTACAGTTTTCATCTGGGTGTACATCATGGAGGTGGTGAACACGGTGACCAAGCACAGAACCGAAGCGATCATGCCCAGAAGCGGCAGTTTCAGGCCCAGAAAAATGGCCGAAGCCGCGTAAATGCCCATGACACTAAGGGAGATGACCGCCGCCCATGCTTCGCGCGACAACCAACTGGTGCGCCATTGGGTAAACGCCTTGAGCGCGCGTTGCGGATTGCCCAGATGGAAGGTGGAGGCCAGCAGGCCACCAACGGCTAAGGCATAGGAAATAAAGAAGAAAAGGAAGGCGCTGCGTCCGGTGACATCGGGCAGACCGAAGCCAAGCCAGGCCAGCATGCCAAATCCAAGACCGGACAGGACGGTGAAAATGATAACGGAAGGTGCGGGGTGCATCAGTTGGCGCCTTTCTTTGAGCCGCCTGGAAGGGCGTCGAGTGTTTTGTCCAGCCAGCCCAGAAACCCGATCGGTTCAGCCACGGCTACATCAAGGAAAGGTGCAAGGATATCAATGGCATCCACGGCGTCCTTGGGGCGGGGCGGCAGGTATTTGTTGACCGGTTTGGTGCCCTGTTCCGGCATCAGATCCATGCCGCCACGTTCCGCGCTCAGGCGCGATACATTGCTGTCGGGATCGGCGAAATCACCAAAGTGTCTGGCACCTGCCGGGCAGGTTCTGACGCAGGCCGGTTCGCGATCTTCCTTAGGCAGATTTTCATTGTAAATCCGGTCTACGCAGAGGGTGCATTTCTTCATCACGCCTTCGGCCTTGTCCATTTCGCGCGCCCCGTAGGGGCAGGCCCATGCACAAAGACCGCAGCCTATGCAACTGCTTTCATTGACTAAAACAATACCGTCTTCCACGCGTTTATAGCTGGCACCGGTGGGACAGACGGTGACGCAGGGGGCGTCTTCGCAATGCAGGCAGGATTTTGGGAAATGGATGGTTTGCGCCGCGCCGCCACCGGTTGGCTGCACCTCATAGGAATGCACCCGGTTCAGAAAAGTTCCTGTGGGATCAGCACCATAGGCGTCCTGATCCGACAAGGGAGCACCGTAGTTTTCAGTGTTCCAGCCCTTGCAGGAAATCACACAGGCATGGCAACCGACGCAGGTGTCCAGATCAATGACAAGGCCAAGTTTGCGATCCGTGCTTTGTGGCAGTTGGGTCATTTTTGGCCCCGTTCTTTAAACTTTGTAACAACTTTTCGACCCGGGTCTTTAAACTTTGTAACATCATAAATCAGCATTATTTGCCCACCTTCCATGTCAGGTTCTTGGGGCCACGGCCGACCGGCGATTTTATTGGCGGCAGGGCCGGTTGTGCTTCCGTAGGGGCGGGTACCTTTTCGATCTTTACCCGCAGATCAAACCATGCCGCCTGTCCGGTGATTGGGTCGGAATTGTTCCAGCGCATGCCGTC
>VAPM010320612.1_pt1 | contig 13943 bp, 8 predicted proteins | sample 3395091 | NCBI WGS metagenome assembly VAPM01 (sample SAMN08290445, study PRJNA428436) | hydrothermal vent metagenome | isolation source: Deep-sea hydrothermal vent chimney 3 | place: Pacific Ocean: Juan De Fuca Ridge | reverse complement strand
TCTATGTCTACTGATGAGCCGTTCAGCTCGTTGAGAATTGAACCAAGCATTTCTTGTCGCATTATTATGTGCTCCTACTAGTAAGGTGTCAGGTTGAATAAGATTCAAGGTTTTGTTGTGTTGAATGAGGAAGATAATTTTGCAAATAAGGCTTCGCTCATGCCTGTTATTAATAAAAATTTATCCAGCGCTTCATCGACGGAAGCATTATAGGACTTTTGCATTACAAATAGTGAAAACCCCAGCGCAGAGTTTACGGCGCTAATGATGCTGTGTGCTTTCGCAGAATCCGTACCATACACCTCAAAAATTATTCGATAAAGCTCGTTGCATATAAGAGTAACACCACCACTCATGAATTCCACGGGTAGATTAACCCGGACGTGAATGTCGCCAACATCATACATTGACTCTGTATATTTTTCATTATAAGGGCCGGTGAAAATGCTGTTCATCCAGTTTAAATGGGTTTGTTTCAGTCCCGTTATACGTCCTTCCAGATAGGATGCGGCCTCAGGTATATTGCTCATTGCCTCGTAAAAATTATCAGTTACTACATTAAGTAATGGAGCAACCTCATCATTAGCGCTTAATAGTACATTTTCTTTTTCAATTGTTAAACCTGAAAATTGTTTAGCATAACGTGTAAGCTCAATAAAGTCGGGCTTAATAATATTTCCTTTTTTATCTATCATCTATCTTTCTCTATCGTCTGTTGGAATTAAAGGGCGGTGTCAGTTTTCTTTGGCAAAGCGTATATTTAAAGCCCATATTAGTGATATCAATATGGGTTGGTTCATGCGGGGTAATCCGCCTATAACCAATACGAATCGTTGCTCGCCAATATACAATGGCCAAAACCCCACTTGACTGTTCCCGGCAGCATCTACGATGGCCCAAGCGCTGGAGTTCAAACCAAGGTTATTTTCTAATAACCCTATATGTCGTTCATGCAAAGAGGATATATCAGCGCTTAATGCGGACAATTGTTCCACCGTTTCGTAATTAAAACCATTGTAGGCAATATGGAATCCCAAGTTGTCAGCCAGCAATACATTGCCTCTGTTGGATAATGGTGATAACAACCCGGGTAATATTTCTTCAAAATCACCTAAAGGTGCGGTCTGTGGTTCTTCGCAGCCTTGTAGCCAATCCAGGCTTTGCATGCGTTTTAATAGCGCAGTAATCTCATTTTTATCTTTTATGCCTGTGTATAGATGTAATTCATCAATGGTCAAGCATGGAGTTTCCATGAATTGAAACAGTGTACGTAATAATCTTTTTGCAGGATCATTCGTAGGGCTTGATACCGCATAATATGCGCCAGCAGGTGTAGGATAAATGTAGAGGTTTTCTTTAATAGTGAAATCAGTCATTGTTTTCTATCAGGCCAGGGTCAAGCGAAAAAAGTAGTGCTTTAATCAATAATGAAACATCTTGTCGTTTGCGGGCATCGACATCAAAAATGGGAATAGTCAATCCCTGTTTGCTCAGATGGTTATGGTAATCATCAATACAGGGTACCGACTTACGGTCCATTTGCGTGACACCGATCGCGATTTGGGTTTGGTTGATAAAGTCCTGGAACTGCTCAAGAAAAAAATCCATATCCTGGAAAGGGTTTGCTCGTGTATTGTCCAGCAGTAAAACTAAACCGATTCCACCTGATGTCAGGATGTCCCACATGAAATCAAAGCGCTCCTGGCCTGGGGTGCCATAGAGGTGGAGGCAATCTCCTCCACTTAAACGAACCGTGCCATAGTCGCATGCAACAGTCGTTGTTTTTTTGACATCCCGTGTCATATCGCTTGCAATTTTATCAGTTGAGAGAGGGGGGCGATCGCAAATCGAAGATATTGCGGTCGTTTTTCCGGCTCCAACAGGACCAGTGAATATTATTTTGTAATTTGTCATAGTTTTTTATTACTTCAAATGCTCGGCGCAATGTTAATTGTTGCGTAATCGCTCAAGTAAATTTTGAAAGATTTTTCGGTATCGGTGACGGTTGGCCGGTGGTAGTGCAGCGGCTGCATGATTTTTTTCAGTCATTACAGGCGTTACAAAGTTGAGTGAAACGGCTGCGGTATAAAATATAAATACATGTTGTAATGGAACTGATAAATAGCTCGCTGTGTCCATCAGGGATGTTGGTTGCTTTGCCCATAGCGCAGCAATTCTGAGCGCATGCGGAGTGATGATTGTCCGTGTGAAATTAGGCCAGCGTATCAGTTTGATGGGTGCGGTGAAATTTGTGTCTGCTGGTACACGCCCGCGTGATGTGCGCATGGCCAGCTTCCATAAAAAAGGTTCTGCCGGCAAGACCGTTTCATGTAGGCGGGGTTCACAGTCCACGCTATTGTCCAAGATAGTGATGGAAACGTCGGATTTATCAAAAAGCATGCCAGACAGCGCATATAAATGACGAAAGTTTTTTTCAACTCTCAATTGTTTTGATTTGTGAAGTATGGTTATTGGACGCCAAACCCCTTTTAAGAGTACGTTTTGTTGTTTTTGCAGCGCGGTGAAATATGCTTGCTGAAAATAACCTTGTAGTGTTTGCTCAGGTTGATATTGAAACTTGGCGGTTTGTATGGGGTTGTCGGGGTTGAAGTTTTCAGCCAGCTTGGTGTTGATCTGCTCCAGGTCGGCGTCTTCAGTTAGAAAATTTGCTGAATACCGGTATTGATTAAAATGCTTGGAACTTGATTTTTCCTGCCCCGCTGTTTTGTGTGAGTCATGGTTATGCGCAACATTATTATTATTCCGCAATAGTGGAGCGGCTGTTTCAGGGGGGGGAGCAGTCATTTGTAATTGTGGGGTTGTTTCCACAGTAGGTGTTTTTAGTGTGGGCGCTTTTATCGTGGATTGCTGTAATCGTTCTTTCGCTTTGAGCAAGGCTGAGGAAAGAGCTTCCAACATAATTGGTTTGCGAATATATACGGCATCATGCGCCTTGTCATGAGAGAGAGAAATCAGGATTGAAGGTTGATTGGGGTAGTGCTTTTTATGTTCTTCCAGCATTCTGCGCGCCTGGAACCCATCCATATCTATTATGCTGATGTCAGCAGAATTTTCCTCTACCAGAACGTAACTATCCTTGCAATGCTCATGAAAAAATAACTGCAGCGTACTGTAGGTGCGTTGCTCCATACCTAATGCCGCAATTTTTACAGGGCTTGTGTGATTATCCATCTATATCTCCTGTATCTCCTGTGGCCAGATGAATGTGTTTTGCCGTTTGTATCCATGCATGATGGTCAGGAATAAATTTATCAGCCAGTCGACGATACATTGCGTCACAATTGTCCGCATCACGAGATACTTTATATATTTCAAGTAAGTCTATATGTAACTCTTTGCGCCAAGGCTCTTTTAATACCGCGACCTCTAAAATGTTTCTTGCTTCATCAACTTCCCCATATTCCAAATATTCATGCGCTTCCACTTGAGGGTCGCGTGCCTCATGTGTGGCTTGATGATTGTTGATGAGTAAGTTGATTGTGCCGATCAAGCCTTTTGAGAGTCGCGAGTATTGGCTTAACGGCAATACACTTGCTGCATTTATGCCATTGCCTAAGCGTTGGTATAGCACATTGAAATGCTGAGAATCCAGGCAACATTTGGATTCAAACAATAAGCGCTGTCTTATTTCGAAACCTTTAGTGTTGAGCGCTATGAATAAGTCCAATAAGGCTCCATACAAAGCTTCGCCATTTTTAATTTTCCTGTAAAGATAGATTCTTTGAACATGGCTTCGTAAATACAGGGGATTGCGCGTTACCTTGTACTCCAGTACTTCAATCGCTTTATCGCTGTATTCACCCAAATTGAGAATAAGTGCAGGTTTATTTGAGACCATAAACATAACCTCAGGCTTGTCGTCATTATGGTGCTGGAGGTCTGATTGTTTGTGTGTTTTTGTCAAATACATTGAACGATTCTTCAAAGAAGGGTTACCTGCATATTCCTTTATGTTACAGAAAGCATGTGCAATTTTGCTCAAAAAGTTAGCAGCGCCTAACGGTGGTATGTAGATTAAGCATGCCTCTGTCATTACGATTGGGTAAGGCAGATCAAGTTAGGCTTGGTCGCCCAAGCTGGCTTGAAAATATCCTCAACATTGACCCCGACGCTTCTTGGTATGTGTATCTGTAAATTACGTTATTAACATGTGTAGGCTTATTTCGGCGCTTAACGCTATTTATCACAAAATGTATCCATATATTTACACATCTATTGATGTGTAAATATGTTTAACAAGGTCGAGTAGCGCCTTGTTAATGAGCGAATACGCCTATTAAACAATCACTTAAATACGCTGGTACACCGTGCATAGCGTATTTGTCGACTTATTAAATATTTCATCACCCTAGCTGGTCGCATTCTCATTCATGAGATAACATCTGCGCTTCAAACTGCCCCCTTGTTTTTGCAGGAGGTTTGAGTATGGGTGTTGGACTAAAAGTTAAGTGGAGAAATAATACGTCCCAATTTTGTCTATTTAATCGCTGAATGGTATTCGCATACCCAGCATAGGATTTACCATTGCGCCTTCCCTGATTCGGGGTCGCAGAGACCGTGTTGGTGGATATGTGTGAGAGGTAGGTAGAGTGTCGTATTTCATATTTTGTTTCGTCCATGATCGTATGGCTGAGTGTCTTAACCTTGAATGGCTAAAGATATGTCATCAAATGCACCGCCTGCGTAATATTCCCAATGCCACTACGTGATATTCCTATTACCACTAAATAGTAATCGCGAGTTATGATCGGTGATTACTCGCAATGTGTCAACCTGTTAAAGTTTTCAGTGAGGTGATTTGAGTTATAAAATTTGCTAATCCTATTTTTTTATTTCGTGTCTCTGTATCCATTCAAACCGATCTCATACCCCATTGGCCTCTGTTAGTTTAAATAAAACGCCTTAACCGATTGTTAAATATATAAATCACTTGGCTTGCATATGGTCATTTTGGGTTGGATTATGGGGGTATAATTTATTTTTTTTAAAAACTCATTGTTGCCACTGGGCGGAAATTTGCTGTCAAAAAAGTTGTCAGAAGTACCCGTTATTTTCAATAAAAACCTTGCTGATTTGTCAGTTAATTCAACGTATTGTTTTTAAACTGTTTGCTGCCTTTTTTCTTTCTGCGGAAGGGGCGTAAGTTATCGAGATAACTTACGGTGAGATTTGCCCGACAATTTCCGCAGCGGCATTAGCAGTGCGTGATATTACAGTTCTGATGCTTGAATGTCAGCTACCAGCAGTTAGTGAGTGTTATTAGCTGGCGATTATTTGTACATCCTTGCAAGTCAAAGGGATATCGAATTTGCAAGTTTTTGTGTGGCTTGAAAAATCAGCGCTACGGTTTTTTTGCGAGTAAATAGATTTGCTGTTATGTCGAGATTAGGCGGTTGTAGGGTTAGCATCAATCACCCTATATCGATATTCATGCGCCAGCTTATCTGTGTGCGCGCATCCTCGTTTTTTTGGGTTTTGGTTGCGAGTTCCCGTTTCGGCGAATGGGTGCGGTGTGTGAAATCACGAATGTTAAGGAACGTCCTGTCGTTTGGAGCTGGTTTAAGTTAATTGCTGCAAGTAGCGACAATGGTTTGAAGTTTTAAAATGATGGCGAATGTCCTCCTCGGCATGGCCCATATTTTAAACGGTGTTTCCTGATGAAATTAGTCTGAGATTGTTTGGTTTTACATTTTCCACAGTAAGAGTGTGAACATTTGTGTGGAAATGGTCATTTTTCCTTAAGTTTTTACTTTAAAAACCGGAATTTAGTGGTAAAATAGTCTTCTCGGAATCTCAGCGCTTTTAGAGCTAAACGGATGTTTTCGGATAACCGAGTGAAGTAGACCTCATGACGGCCGATAGAGAGCCAGATCAACCATATATAAGGGAATTCAGCGTGTACGAGAATTTTTATCAGCTGCGAGCCAAGCCCTTCCGTCTTAGTCCTGACCCGAGCTTCTTTTTCGCCAGTCGTGGGCACAAGCGTGCCCTGGCTTATTTACGTTACGGGCTGAGTCAGGCCGAAGGGTTTGTGGTGATCACCGGTGCGCCGGGCACGGGTAAGACGACCCTGGCACAAATTCTTTTGCAGGATATGGATCAGTCTGATGTGGTGGTTGCTCATTTGACCACAACTCAGTTAGAAGCTGACGAAATGCTGCGCATGGTGCTGGCTTCTTTTGGCTTGCGCTATGAAGGTCAAGATAAGGCAGGTTTGCTGAAAACCTTGGAAGCTTTTTTCATGGCTCGTTCCCGTGAGCGTAAGCGGGTACTGCTGGTAGTGGACGAGGCTCAGAATCTGCCCGCTCGCTCACTGGAAGAATTACGCATGCTTTCTAACCTGCAAGTGGGTGAGCAGGCGTTGCTACAGACTTTCCTGCTTGGTCAGGTGCAATTTCGTCAAATGCTGGATCATCCAGATCTGGAACAACTCCGTCAACGTGTGATTGCCAATTATCACCTCAGTGCGCTGGGTGAAGATGAATGTCAAAACTACGTGGAAAGCCGTTTGGCACATGTGGGTTGGAATGATGACCCCCATTTTACCGATGAAGCGTTTGAGATTATTTACCGGTATACCGAGGGTGTGCCGCGACGCATCAATATGTTATGTGATCGGGTTTTGCTGTTTAGCAGCCTTGAAGAGCTGCATACGATTAATGCGGATGTACTACATGAAGTTACCGATGAGTTGCAAAGTGAGATTTCTGGCAGGCCGATTGCCCGGCCCGCAAAAATAAACACAGATGTATTACCCGACATTGTGCCTGACGAAACAGCAGATGCGCCTCAAGCAATAAACGGTGTATCCAAAACAGCCGCTGCTGACTCTGTTCCCGCACAGGGAGCTGAAGTTGAAGAAGTTAACATAGATAAACCGGATATTAGTTCACCACGTGAACCTGAGACTGTGGATATCGACAGCAGCCATGCTGCTGTGGCTGTTCCCTTTCCAGAAGATGGCGGCATGATGGAACGTGTAATGCCCGATGATGGGTGGATGCAGCACGTGGCTCAGGCACAACCGGATGACATTGACGTTGATGACAGCAATAACAACGCACCTGCGGAAATGGAGCGCTTTCGAGTTATTGCTGGTGGTAGAGAGGCTGCTGTCAGCATGCCCGAAACAGCGGCAGAACGTCCTGCTAATCAACCTTCGCCGAGCGTGATGGCACCGCTGCCGGATGCGCCGGGAGATCCTAAAGAAGTGGTATTACGCAAAATTCTGCGTTTGGTGTTGGCTTTTCATCGTTCACCACGGAGTTTTCCGGGGTTGGACGATCCCAGTCAGCCTCTACCTAAAGGTATTAAGGCGATTTTGGAGTTGGCGATTGCCGAAGACCAGATGTTGTTGGGTTTGCGTCAAATTGCTGTAATGGGAATTTCCCCCGCCATGCTGCGAGCGGCTGTACGCTTCTTTGTGCGCCGTGTGTTGTTTTTACCGGGCGGAGATGATTTTCGTGTATTAGGTCTTGCATCGGATGCAAACCTAACCGAGGTGGAAGCGCACTACGGTTTATTGATGAAACTGTTACGCCAGGATAAAAAGCTTAATGATGAAAGTGGTGTATCACGAGTGGGCGCAGCTTATGAATGTCTGTGTCGCTCTGAAATAACAGCACGCCCGGAAGAAATTGCGAAACCTTCAAGTGATGTTGAGGATCTCGAAGAGGAATTAGATCTGGATTTGTCGCCCAATATGGGCCGTGCGACTAATTCGGGGTTGCGTCCTCCGCCTGCGAATGCGAATGAAATGATTGCTGAGGGTACACGCACAGCCCCAACCGTTCGCAATATGATGTTGATTGCTGGTGTTGCGGTCATTGTATTTGTTTTGTGGTTGACTCAAATCAAAATGACGAGAGATGCTGAGCCAGAAATGGCCGCTGGCTTGCCGAGTGCGCCAGTGGTTGTAGCAGAACCGGTAACGAAACCGGCTGTTGCCCCTGTAGTGGAACCACTGGCTAATGAAGTCAATAGCGACGAAGACGTAGCGACATTAGAAATGGTACAGGCAGCTCAGGCAGCTTTGTTATCAAGTGCTGCTGAAGAAGCTGCCAAAGCGGCAGCGCAAGCTGAGGTAGCCAAGACAGAAGCAGAGGCCCAAGCAAAAGCAGAGGCCCAAGCAGACGCACAAGCGAGACTAAGAGCGGCAGCGATAGCCAAGCGCCAGCGTGAGGCTGAAATCAAGGCTCGAGCAGAGGAGCAGGCCAAGGCAAAAGCGGCAGCGGAGGCAAAAGCCGTCGCTAAAGCGAAGGCCGAAGCGCAGGCAAAGGCAGCGGAAGAGGCAAAAGCGAAGGCGGCTGCACAGGCAGCATCAGTTGGCCTGATCAGCCCTGCAAGCCTGGATAAAATGCTCACGGTGCTTACTACCGCATATCAAGCGGGTGATTTGAATATGCTGTTAGGGTTGTATTCACCTGTAGTGCGTACTAATAAATCGATTGATATAGCCGGTGTGCGAAGTGAATACCAAACGTTATTCAAAAGTAGCACCGGGCGTAGCATGCAATTTAGAAATATGAGTTGGGAACAAAAAACCGGTTATGTCCGTGGCGGTGGGCAATATATGGTTTCGGTGCAGGGCAAGGATGGGCAGCCTACCTATGAAGAAAATGGGGACGTGACACTACAGGTGGAAAGTCATTCTGGTGAGTTACAGATCATTCGTTATTACGCGTCCAATGTTGTGGTGACTGAACGTGCGGAAACGCAGCCTGTAATTGATGCAGGCAAATCGAGTGTAGGCGCGAATCCTATTAGCCATATTCCAGAAAAAGAACTGGACGCATTATTGAGCACGCTTATTAGCACCTATGCGGCGGGCGACATTGAAGCTTTCATGAAACTTTTTGCAAAAGATGCCCAAACTAATGATCGAGCTACGGTAAAGGGTATTCGGGAAGATTATGTTGGACTGTTTAATGGTACTTCATTCCGAACGATAGCCTTTAAAGACGTGCGATGGACATGGGATGGCGATGGTGATATTGCCCGAGGTGAAGGTATTTATAATGTTGAAGTACAGGCTAACGGTCAAAATAAACGCGATCATTATCAAGGACCGCTGTGGATCCAGATAGAACGAAGAGAGAGCGGGATACAGATTACTCACTTTGCCTTCTCTGAATATAAAGGTTGAATAAAAGCGGGCATATGGTTCATGCAGCGTTAACATAGTAGTGTTATATTCGGGGGCATGGACGGTTATTTTTGAGGGAAACAAGATGAAAAAATTATTTATCGCTGTCGCTGTTAGTTTAGCACTGAGTAACTTTGCTTCTGCGGGAGAGGAAATTCAGTTGGCCGCCGCTATTGGTGCGGGTGCCAGCGCGACTGTTCCGGATCCGGAGGCCGATACGAGTGCTGCGAACACCACTACAGGTACAGAAGAAGCAGGCAGTGCAGCGAGTTCGGCAGCGGCGATGGGTACTGGTACTATGGTGGCTATTGGTGCGTTGGCTGCAGGCGCGATTGCTGCCTTGGCAAGCTCTGGTGGCGGTTCCAGCACTTCAAATCATTAGTTCTTTAATCTATAGGGTTTGTTTTATTAATGCCTCTGGCCTTACAGGCCAGAGGCATTTTTGTATCTGGTTTTTTGAATTTAATGGTAAATAGTGTGGACGAAAAATAATCACATGTCTGGCAGGTGGAGGTTTAACAGTATTTTAGTGTGTGCTGTGTTGTGGACGGGCAATTTGCCGCTGTCTGCCGCACCGTTGACCACTCCTACTCACGCAGGACAAACCGGTTTGGTGAATATGCCAACGGCGCGAGTGGCAGAGGATGGCTCACTGCGTTTTGGTTTCAGCCAGTTTGAACCTTACAGAGCCTTTTGGAGCAGTTTAAGTATTTTTCCACGACTGGAACTGGGTGCGCGGTATACTTCGGTGAGCCAGACCCGCGGATTGACGAATCCCAATTTTGGCACGTTTAAAGACAAGGCTTTCGATGCTAAGTTGTTGTTGTTGCAAGAACAGCGTTATCTTCCTGCGATCAGCGTGGGTACCCGGGATTTTTTGGGCACCCGGGTATTTGATGCGGATTTTGTAGTGATGAGTAAGCAGTTTGCTTCAGTGGATTTTAGCCTGGGTTTGGGACGGGGACGCCTCAATGGTGGTTTTGGTGGCCTGCAATACCAGCCTGACTGGGCACCCGGTTTTGATCTGGTTTATGAGTACGATGCGACGGATTATACCAACGACCGTTTTGCCGTCACCAGTGGTGCAGTCAGGCGCAAGGGTGCAGATACATTCTCCATCGGTTATCGCTGGGGCTGGGTGGGCGGGCGGCTGGCTTGGCAGAATGGGGATGTGGGGCTTAACGCCTATGTTTCCATCCCGTTGATGCAGCGTGAGTTTATCCCCAAGTTGGATGAGCCCCCGCCGTTTATGGCAAAGAGCGAGCGAGCAGACTTGGTGACATGGAGCGATTCTTCCGAATCACGCGAACAGCTGATTGCAGCTCTGGAACAACAGGGTTTTCGTAACGTGCAAATTTTGCTGGTGGGCCGAGAGCTGCACATGGGTTTTGCTCATCGGCGTATCTCCCTGGTGGCGCGTGCTGTCGGCCGTGCATTACGCACGGTGTTGTCGTTGGGTCCACGTGATCTCGATATCGTTCACATCACTTGGTTTACACCCACAGATCTGGCACTGGTGACTTATGAATTTCATGATTTACCTTTGTTGGAAGGTTTTTTTGCCGGCAACGTCACCTACGGTGAATTGCTCAAGGGTATAACAGTGAGTTACAGCAGCCCTGATACCGCGAAACAACTGGTCGGAGCTCCTGTTCTTACTGAGCGTCAATCAGTAGCGCAATCCCCCATTTCTAAAAAAACAAAATCCTTTGAGCGCTTCCAGTGGGTACCCAACGAAGAAGGCCATGTCCTCAGTCTGCGCCGCGAGAGCCGTGCTTTGGACCGGGTGCGCTTTATTCCCCTTAATGCCGGTATCTATTTTAACGATGCTAACGGTGCGTTGCGTTATGAGACTTTTGCATTGGCAACATATACCCGGCAACTGGGACGTGGTTTGTTTGTGCAGGGCGGGTTGCGTTTGCGTCTGTTGGAGGATGTCAGCAAAGTAGAGGATCGTTCTAATAGCGTACTGCCCCATGTGCGTTCTGATGTGGGTGATTACACCCGTGATGGCCAGTTTATTCTTGACCAGCTGATGCTGAACCAGTATTTACAATTACGGCCCCGTTTTTATGCCCGTGCCTCGGCAGGCTATTATGAGCGTATGTTTGCCGGGCTGGGTGGCCAGTTGTTGTATTTTTCCAAATCCAGTCCCTGGGCTATGGATTTCAGTGTGGATACCTTGCGCCAACGCAATACCGATGGCGATTTTGGTTTTCGTGATTACCGTACCATCACCGCTATTGCGGCTGTACATTATCGTCTGCAACAACAGGGTTTGACGTTTACTGCGCGCGGCGGGCGTTTTCTGGCTAAGGATGTCGGTGTGCGTTATGAAATACAACGCCGTTTTCGTTCCGGTGTGCGTATTGGTGCCTGGTATACGGTCACAGACGGGCGGGACATCACCTCGCCGGGTAGCCCGGATGATCCGTATAATGACAAAGGCATTTTTCTTTCCATCCCCCTGGGGAGCATGTTGACCCGGGATACTCAGGCTGTCGCGCGCTTTGCCATTTCGCCATGGACACGCGATGTGGGGCAGATGGTAAAATCTCCCGGTGATTTATACACTATCGTGGAAGATCCCCTGTTATTCGATTGGAGTGGTCGTCATTTGTTGTCGGCTTTTCATAAATAGGCGTTATCGGTAACAAAATAAAACCGTTGTACGGAATGAGAGCATTATTGTGTTTATCGATTTGCGAGAAATTTTTTTGATTCATGTTGCCGGGCGTCGTGGCTCAGCAATACTTTGCGCATTATTTGTTCTGTTGATTTCTGCTGTATCGCAGGCTGCTGTACCGTCGGCGCAGCAGATGCAAATGCTGGATCAGTTATCTCCTGAGCAGCAAGCGGAGTTACTACAGACATTTAAAAAGACACCGAGTACAGACAAGGTGATACCGCTGGAACAACCTGAAGTGGTTGTGCCTATGCCCATGCGGGAAGACAGTGTTATGGGACTCGCCACGGTGGATAATGCACTCAAACCCTTTGGTTACGATTTGTTTGCGGGTGTACCCACCACCTTTTCACCGGTCACTGAAATTCCCATTCCCATTGAGTATGTTATTGGCCCTGGAGATACCGTGCAGGTGCAATTGTACGGTAAAGAAAACCAGCAGCATGAATTGATGGTTAATCGTGAGGGACTGTTACAGTTTCCAGGTATCGGCCCCATCGCGGTTACTGGTATGCGTTTTGATGAATTGAAAAATGACCTGCAACGGCGCATCAAAGAACAAATGCCGGGTGTGCAGATTCATGTTTCTCTTGGGGAGCTGCGCTCCATGCGCATTTTTGTGCTGGGTGATGTCAATCGACCCGGCGCATACACGGTGAGTTCGTTGTCCACTATGACTAACGCGTTGTTTGTCAGTGGTGGTGTGCGGCCTATCGGCTCGCTGCGTAATGTGCAACTCAAACGGCGTGGTAAATTGATTCAGCAACTGGATCTGTATGATTTATTACTGCGTGGTGATACCAGTGCCGATGCACGTATGCAACCGGGTGATGTGATTTTTGTACCGCCCGTTGGCGATACCGTCAGTGTTGACGGGGAAGTGCGTCGGCCCGCTATTTATGAGCTGAAAAAAGAACGCACGATACAGCAGGTGCTGACCATGGCAGGTGGCATGTTGCCCACGGCTTATCAAGTAAAAAGTCAGTTGGAGCGTATCAATGCCATGGGTGAAAAATCCGTTATTGACATTGATTTGTCGTCTGCGCTCTCTGTTGCACAGCCCGTGACAAACGGTGATGTACTGCGTATTTATTCCGTATTAGACGGTATGGAAAATGCGATATTTATATCAGGCCATGTGCAGCGCCCCGGTGAATTGCAATGGCATGCCAACATGCGTGTGTCTGATGTTCTTCCTTCAATTAAGGCGTTGTTGCCTGAGCCCGATTTACGCATGGTGCTGATCCGTCGTGAACGGCAACCGGATCGCATTATTGAAGTGCTGGTCTCGCGCCTGGATAAGATTTTTGCTACTCCGGGCTCTGCGGCAGATTTAACATTGCAATCCCGCGACCGGGTTTTTGTGTTTGGCTTGTCATCTGAGGCAGAACAGGAACGTAATGAAATACTTGCGACGCTGGTACAGGAGCTGCGGCAGCAAGCGAATTTTGAACGCCCGGAAACCATCGTGCAGATTGCGGGCAACGTGCGCTGGCCAGGTGAATACCCGTTGGCGGCCCAAATGCGTTTGCGTGATTTACTGCGCTTTGCTGGAGATATAACGGCGAATAGTGACACACGTTATGTATTGCTGATGCGCAAAGATGCACAGGGTCGCTATCTGGCAGCACAGTCATTTGATATCAGTACACCCGATTTTGCTCAAGATAATTTTGCCACAGGCGATCCGTTACTCAGTCCGCGTGATGAAGTTTATGTATTTTCAAAAGACGATGATCGTTCTGTGTTGCTGGGATCGGTGATTGTGCAAATCAAGGAACAGGCAAACAGTGGCGTGCCGACGGCAGTGGTGCGTGTCAGTGGTTTGGTGAAGTCACCTGGTGAATACCCATTGGAAGAAAATATGGGTGTAACCGATTTGTTGCGGGCCGCAGGCGGCTTCACTGAATCAGCTTATACATTAGAAGCAGAATTGAGCCGATATCATATTGATCAGGAAAAGGGACGGCTGACACATCATGTTTCTGTTCAACTGGCTGCCTTCATGTCGGCAGCCGAGTGGAATAAAACAGAAGACCAGCTTCGTTTGCGATCTTATGACTCTCTGCACATCAAACGCTTACCTAACTG
>VAPM010230678.1_pt1 | contig 13953 bp, 16 predicted proteins | sample 3395091 | NCBI WGS metagenome assembly VAPM01 (sample SAMN08290445, study PRJNA428436) | hydrothermal vent metagenome | isolation source: Deep-sea hydrothermal vent chimney 3 | place: Pacific Ocean: Juan De Fuca Ridge | reverse complement strand
TGCTGCTATTCCATTATTGGATAAAACAGAATCGAGATATGCCGAAATAGCTAGAATTATGGCAGAAACTAAGGAATGGGTAGTGCTTCAAATTGACTATGGCGTTCCGTTTTGGGCTAAACCTCCGTTATCCACTTGGCTTTCTGCATTAAGTTTTGATTTATTCGGAGTAAATGAATTAACTGCAAGGTTACCTTCGTTTTTAATTAGTTTACTTATTATTTATATTGTTGGTAAAAGCATCAAAAAAACAAATATTTCTTTTTATTTAATTGCTTTTATTTTGTTAACCATGCCTGAATTTTTAATTCATACAGGCGTAGTTTCTACAGATACTGCTTTAAATTTTTGCGTAGTAATTATTATGTTTTCCTTTTGGAAAGCTATGGAAAATGAAAATAAATCCTTTTGGAATTATTTGTTTTTTATAGGAATTGGATTAGGTTTTTTAGCTAAAGGACCGTTAATTTTAGTTTTAACCGGACCTCCAATTTTAGCTTGGATTATTATTCAAAAAATTAAATTAAAAACCGTTTTTACCAAATTACCTTGGCTAGTTGGAATAGTTTTAGTATTAATTATTTCAGTTCCTTGGTATATACTTGCTGAAGAAAGGTCTCCTGGTTTTTTAGATTATTTTATTGTTGGTGAACATTTTAAACGATTTTTAGAACCTGGTTGGAAAGGCGATTTATATGGTAGTGGACACTCGCAACCTAAAGGAATGATTTGGGTGTTTCTATTTATTTTTACATTTCCTTGGTTTCAGATTGTGCTGATTAAATTGTGGAAAAACCGAAAATCAATTTTAAATAATAAATGGATTACCTATTTAGTGTTTTGGTTAGTTTGGACTCCTTTATTCTTTACTATGTCCACAAATATTTTACACACTTATATTTTACCTGTAACAATTCCTATTGCATTACTAACCGTTTATTATTGGGATACTTACACAAATAAAAAGGTGATTTTAAGTTTAGGATCTATATTTCCAATATTGGCAATAGTTGCTTTCATTGGCATTTCATTTACTAATAAAGTAGATTATTATGCAAATTCAGATAAATATTTATTACAACATCAATTTGTGAATACTACTAATAAATCCATTCCTATCTATTATTGGAAACAAAAAAACTATTCTGGTCAATTTTATTCAGAAGGAAAAGCTAAAGAAGTTAAAAATGAAAAGGAATTAGATTCTGTTAGTACAATTTATCCTGAAATTTATTTTTTAATTTCTAATAAACATAAAAAAGATATTTCAAAAGAAATGCTCTCAAAAATGAATTTGCTAGAATCAAATTACAAAACATCTATTTATAAAATTAAATAGTAGCTGTTTTACTTTAACTTATTCATTTTTTATAGAATTTATAAATACAAATAAATAGATTAAATTTGCCAAAATTCTAACCAAAGAAAAAGAATTTTAAAACTAAAATATTGATTACTAATGCAATACGAATTTACCATTGTAGTTCCTGTGTTTAATGAAGAAGACAATTTAAAAAGAGTTGAAACAGAGCTTTCTAAATATCTTAAAATAGCAACAAAAAAAACAAAAATTCTTTTTGTTAATGATGGAAGTAAAGACAAAAGTCAGCAACTAATTGAAGATATTTGTAATAAAAATCCTGATTTTTCCTATATCGAATTTAAAGAAAACAAAGGTTTAAGTGCTGCTATAACTGCCGGATTTAAAAATGTAGATACTGAACTTGTTGGTTATATTGATTCCGATTTGCAAACGGCTCCTGAAGATTTTAATTTATTATTAAATGAAATTGGAGAATACGATTTGGTAACTGGAGTTAGAGCAAATAGAAAAGATTCATTTATAAAAAACATGTCTTCTACTATTGCTAACGGAATTAGGCGAGCCTTTACACACGATGGAATGGATGATACTGGTTGTCCGTTAAAAGTTATTAAAACCAAATATGCAAAAAAAATACCCATGTTTAAAGGATTACATCGTTTTTTACCAGCAATGATTTTATTACAAAATGGAAAAATAAAACAAATTTCGGTACAACATTTTCCTAGAATTGCTGGTGAAGCAAAATATGGTTTATGGAATAGATTATTAGGTCCACTTATGGATTGTTTTGCTTACTTATGGATGAAAAAAAAATATATCAATTACGAAATTGCTAAAAAAGGTTAATGAGTAATTGGATTATTTATAGCGTTGGTTTTTTTGCTCAACTTTTATTTTCTGGAAGGTTAATTTTACAATGGATTTTATCGGAGAAAAGCAAAAAAGTTTTAACGCCTTCTATTTTTTGGAAACTAAGTTTATTAGCTTCATTTTTATTGTTTGTTTATGGTTATTTACGTAACGATTTTGCCATAATGCTTGGTCAGGCACTCACCTATTTTATCTATATCAGAAATTTACAATTACAAGGTGAATGGCAAAAAGCACCTAAATTTTTACAGATATTTTTATGGATTTTCCCTGTATTAATTGTTATTTATTCATTTAATAATAACACGTATGATTTAGTTAAACTATTTAAAAACAAAGACATACCATTTACACTTTTACTTTGGGGAAGTATTGCTCAAATAATATTTACCTTGCGTTTTGTGTATCAATGGCTTTATTCTGAAAAAAACAAAGAATCGTCATTACCATTCGGATTTTGGTTGTTAAGTTTAATTGGCTCATTAATGATTTTGATTTACGCAATTTTAAGAAGAGATCCTGTTTTATTTGTTGGTCATATGATGGGTTCTATAATTTATTCACGAAATATAATTTTATCAAAAAGACATGCATAAATGATAAAAAAATTTGAAAAATATCCTATTGCAAGTTTAACTGTATTAGTTTTAGCCATGCTATTGATTCATTTAAACATTCCTAATGTAACTATTATGGAAGCACGGAATTTTATTTCAGCTCGTGAAATGCTTCAAGATAACCATTGGTTACTTACTACAATGAATGGAGAACCTCGCTATCAAAAACCTCCTTTACCAACTTGGTCAACAGCAATTTCAGGATTAATTTTTGGAGTAAATAGTTTATTTGCTTTACGTTTACCAGCTGCTTTAATGGTATTGTTTTTAGGAATTTTCGTTTATCTATTATCCTTAAAATTACAACTTGCTAAGGCTCACAGCTTTAATAATAGTTTAATTGTGGTAACTTCATTTTATGTTATTGGTATTTTAAACGAAGCACCTTGGGATGTTTTTGCTCATGGTTTTATGATTGCAGGAATTTATTTTCTATTCCAATTTTTTGAAAGCCAAAAACAACTATGGAAAAATGCTTTATTAGTTTCTTTTTTTGTTGGATTATCGTTTTTAAGTAAAGGTCCTGTTTCTTTATATGCATTATTTTTACCATTTATTATATCCTACGGAATTGTATATAAATTCAAGGATTTTAAAATTAAAGTAATCCCTTTTTTAAGTTTTATACTCTTATTCATAATTATTGGCGGATGGTGGTTTGTTTATGTAAGAATTGCTGATGCTGATGCTTTTTTAAAAATTGCCGCTAAAGAAACTGGAAATTGGAATAGTTATAATGTTAAACCATTTTATTATTATTGGAGCTTTTTTACACAATCGGGTATTTGGACCATTCCTGCTTTTATCAGCTTACTTTATCCTTATTTAATAAAGCGTGTACAAAACAAAAAAGTATATAAATTTACGTTTTGGTGGACTGTAATTGCGGTAATTTTATTGTCTTTAATTCCAGAAAAAAAACCACGTTATTTAATGCCAGTATTAATTCCATTAGCATTAAACACAGGGTCTTACATTCAATATTTAATTCAAAGTTTTGCTAATCTTAAAAATAAAAAAGAAACGATTCCTGTTTATTTTAATTTTGGTTTAATAGCTTTTATTGGCTTGGCATTTCCTTTTATTATTTATTTCTTATTAAAAAATGAAATTCAAAACTTCCTTATAAGTTATATTTTGACTTCCTTAAGTTTAGTTTTAATTGGTCTTTACATCATTAAAAACCTTATAAAAAAAAACATTCAAAATGTGTTTTACCTAAACGTTCTTTTTATTGCTTTTATCCTTATTTTTGGATTACCTATTTCTACAAACCTGAATAAAAACGATGCTTATAATGAAATAAATTCCTTGCATCAAATTGAAAATAATAATCATATAACCACTTATTCAGTTGGAGAAGTAACTCCAGAATTATTATGGAATTACAACGGGAAAATAAAAAATATTTATAAAAATAAAACATTACAAATTCCAAAAGAAACTAAATTTGGACTTCTAATATTAAATGAAGATGTACCTAAAATCACTAAAAAACTCTCTAAAAATTATCAATTAATTTTGAAAGAAACTTATAATTTAAATAAAGGTTCAAAAAAGAAGGAAAGATTAATTAGATCGTTTTATTTAGTTTTAAAAAAATAGTACTTTTGACTTATGAAAATTAATACACTTACAAAAACAGACAAGCTTGGCTATGTATTTTTAATTATAGCTTTTACCTTTGGATTATATTATGCAAATACCGATTTAAATTATTTTGAAACAGTTTATGCCGTTGAAGATGGCTTTGTAGAAAATAGTCAATTTGTATTACTTTTATGTTCTAGTTTATTGCTATTTTATTACTTTTTTAAATTTTTTAAACATAAAAACGCATCTTGGAAGTTAGGTGTTTTAGTAATGGCTATAGCATTCTTTTTTGCTTCTGGAGAAGAAATTTCATGGGGTCAACGCATTTTTAATGTTCAATCTTCTGAATTTTTTATAGAAAACAATGCACAACATGAAACTAATTTACACAATATGGTTGTTGATGGCGAAAAAGTTAATAAACTTATTTTTAGCCAGTTACTAACTATTATGTTAGTTATATATCTTTTAATATTGCCTGTTTTATATAGAAAGGTGGCTTCAATAAAAAAATTAGCAAATTTATTTGCCGTCCCAATAGTAAAATGGCATCACACTATTGCATTTTTAATTGCTACCGGATTAATTATTTTTGTTCACTCGAAAAAAAAATGGGAATTATATGAATTAGCGTTTGCGGTTATATTCTTATTAATATTTATAAATCCGTTGAATAAAAAAGAAATTTTTACTGCTAATTCTTAATTTTTTTCAAAAAATAGATTAGCAATTTATTAAATAACGTTCCGTATAGAATTCCAAATAACATTCCTGTTAATACATCTAAAGGGTAATGTACACCAACGTATATTCTGCTATAACCAATTAGTATTGCCCAAAATATTAATATTGGGAATAAATATTTATAACTATTTTTTAATAATAAGCCAAAAAACACAGCGATTCCCATAGAATTAATAGCGTGACCAGAAAAATAGCCATACAAACCACCGCATCCTTCCCTAACAATTCTTATTATAGAAGAAATATTATCATTATGACAAGGTCTTAAACGTTTAAAACCATATTTAAAAATATTGCTAGTTTGATCGGATAAAGCAATTAATAACACTCCAAACAGCAAAACCAATAACATTTTTTTTAATCCAAGTTGTTTATAGGTTAAAAATAAAAGAAAGATATACAATGGAATGGATGTAAATTTATTAGTTACAAATAACCAAAACCCATCCCATTGTACACTACCTAAATTATTGAGGTAGATAAATAATTCTATATCCTTATGAATTAAAAAATCTAACACCTAATAAATCTATTTTTTTGCCAAACCAACTAATTCCAGTTCAAAAACTAAATCGGTATTAGGTGGAATTACCTTACCAGCTCCTTGCTCTCCATATCCCAAATATGACGGAATATACAGCATTGCTTTATCTCCTATTTTCATATGTTGTAATCCTTCTTTAAAACCAGCAATTAAATGAGCGTCTGGGCCATAAACCGTTGTAAATGCTTCATAACCATGTCGTTTATCTCGTGCTTCATTATATACCTGATAAGCTTTAGCTACTTCTTTAAAATTAGTATCAAATAATTTTCCATTAGTAAAATAACCTGCATAATTCACTTTAACTTTCACCCCTTTTTTTGGCGTTTCACCATTTTTAGTTTCAGTAATAGCAATTTTTAATCCAGATGGTAATACTTCAGCTTTTGCTATATTTTCATTTATTTTAGCTACGGTATTATCCATAGCTTGTTGAATTTCCTCTTGTTTTATTTTTAATTCTTCGGCATAATTTTTATAAAATTTAGAAAATTCTTTAGCGGCTTTAAATTTTTTAGCTGCAGCACCAATTTTTATAATTTCAACCGATTTAATGGTATCGTTTTTAGCAATGGAATCAACCACATTTTGCCCTTTTACTACATATCCAAAAACCGAATGTTTGCCGTCTAACCAAGGAGTTGCTTTGTGGGTAATAAAAAACTGACTTCCATTAGTATCTGCTCCTGAATTTGCCATAGATAAAGTACCAGCTTTATCATGTTTTAAAAGTAAGTTGCCGTTTGCATCTTTAGGGAATTCATCCTTAAAACTATAACCTGGGCCGCCTTCTCCTGTTCCTGTAGGATCACCTCCTTGAATCATAAAATTTTTAATAACCCTATGAAATAATAATCCGTTATAAAATGGTTTACCTTTTAAAGAATCTGTAACTTCTTTATTTGTGCCTTTAGCCAAGGAAACAAAGTTTGCCACTGTTATTGGTGTTTTATCATATGCTAATTTCAATAAAATTGCACCTTTATTTGTATTCATATTTGCATACAAACCATCTTCTAAATTTGTATATTTTGTAGGTTTGCAAGAAACAAAAATTGCTAAAACAGAAAGGATTATTAAAAATTTTATGTTCTTCATTTTTAAGTTTATTTAAGTTTATTTTTTTGTAATAGCTACCAATTCTACTTCAAAAATTAAAGTTGAAAATGGTTTTATAACTCCACCTTTACGTGGAAAAGCACCATAAGCCAAATCTTGTGGAATAAAAAACTTATATTTTGAACCAACTTTCATTAATTGTAAACCTTCTGTCCATCCTTTAATTACTCTATTAGCCGCAAATTCCACAGGTTTTTTAGAACTATCAAATTCAGTACCATCAATTAATGTTCCTTTATAATTAACTTTTACTCTTGAAGTTGCTTTTGGTAAATCTCCTTTTCCTTCTTTTAAAACAATATATTGCAAACCGCTTTTGGTTACTTTAACTCCTTTTTTAGTTTTATTTTCTTCTAAAAATTTTTTCCCTTCTTTTTTAAGATTACCGTATTTTTCTTCTGCTTTTTTTAATGCTTCAGCTTTCTTTTTTTCTCTTAGTTTTACTTGTCTTTTAGTAAAAAAACCTCGTAAAATTGCATCTACTTTTTTTGGTTCTATTAGAATGTCTGTAGAATCAATACCACTAACTACTCCTTGAATAAATAAATCTCTATCCACTTCAGGAAAATTTGCTTTTAATTTATTAGCAATATCAATACCTATTGCATAACTTACGGTATCTTTTTCAGTTTTTAATGCTTTTTTTGTGAATCCTTGTTGATTACATGAACTTAAGACTACTAAAGCAGCCATAACAATTGATAATTTAATTACTTTCATTTTTATTTATTTTATTTAATTTAACTTTAAAAATTAGTGGCTGATTTACAGCTATTTTATTTTGGTCTCCAGAAAAACCATAAGCAACATTTGATGGAAATAAGAAAGTTATTTGGTCACCTTGCCTCATGAGTTTTAAACCAATTTGTAATCCTTCTATAATATCTTCTTTATCTACCCAATATTTTTTTTCTTTTAAACCATAAATTAATTGATTATGAATATTATAAACCTTGTAGGCATACAATATTTCATCTCCTTTGTTTGGGATATAATTTCCATTTCCTTTTACATCATACTTATACCAAAATCCATATTTTGAAGAATAATAATTACTTAATGAATCTTTTTTTATAATTTCTTTAAATATTAATTCTTGCTCCGTTTTTAGTTTATTATTTATTGCTATTGTATTTTCTATTTGTGAAACCGATTTTCTAATAGCTGGTAACCTTGCCACTGGTTTTTGACACGAAATTAGCAATAAAAAAATTATTATAAATACAAAACTACTCTTCATAGGAATTTAAAAGTTCTTTTTTATAATCTGGCAAAATTCTTAAAAAATTAGAAATAGTACTATCTAAAGAAACAAATGATTTTCCTCCTGCTGCATTATCATGACCTCCGCCATTAAAATGCTCACGAGCAAATTTATTTACGGAAAATTTTCCTTTTGATCTTAAAGATATTTTTACAATTTCTTGATCTGTATCTTCAATAAAAATTACAGCAAAAATAATTCCTTTTAGTGATAATGCGTAATTTACAACGCCTTCCGTATCTCCCTTTTGAAAATTAAACTCATCTAAATCTGCCTGACTCAATGGAATATACGCCGTTTTTAGTTTATCAATAACCACTAAATTACTCAACGCTCTTCCTAATAATTGTAATCTACCGTAAGAATTGGTATCATATACATTATTATATATTTTGGAATTGTTTGCTCCATTATCTATTAAGTTAGCTATAATTCGGTGAGTTGTGCTTGTGGTTGATGGAAACCTGAATGAACCTGTATCTGTCATAATACCTGTATATAAACAGGTTGCAATAGCTTTATTAATTAGTGCTAAATCATCTAATTTTTCAATAAAATGATATACCATTTGGCAGGTAGAGCAAATAGAAATATCAGAATATAAATAATCTGCAAAATCATCTGGCTGTTGATGGTGATCAATCATAATAACTTTACCATCAAAGGTTTCTAATTTATGCTGCATATCATCACCAACTCTATTTAGTGCATTAAAATCTAGCAAAAATAGTATAGATGCTTCATCAATAGCAGCTTGAGATTGCCTATTTTGCATATCATATTTAAATACCTCTTTAGAATTAGGCAACCAATGTAAAAACTCTGGATAATCATTTGGTGAAACCACTGTGGCATAATGTCCTTTATTTCTAAGATATTGATATACCGCCAAACTGGCTCCAATAGCATCTCCGTCAGGATTTCTATGTGGAACTATAACTATATTTTTAGGACTTGAAAGCAAGTCGTTAATTTCTTTTATTTCGTCTTCATTCATAAGGAGCAAATATACAATATATTGATAAACGTTACTTTGATTAAATAACTACATTTGTTAAAATTTACTTAATAAAATAAAATGACTCTAATTAAACAATTATTTCTGTTTTTTTTATTATTAGTATCATGTAAAAATGATAAAAAACCAGTAACTATTTTATCTAAAAATATAAATAGTGATTTTACCATAGCTTTTGGTTCTTGTAATAATCAAAACTTACCTAATTTATTATGGAGAGAAATTATAAAAAATAAACCTTCATTATTCATTTTTGAAGGAGATATAATTTATAGTGATACCGAAAACATGGAGTATCTTAAAAAAAATTATGATAAGCAAAAAAACAACTCTGATTATAAAAATTTCATTAATAAAATACCTATGTTAGAAACTTGGGACGATCATGAATATGGAGAAAATGATGGTGGAGCAGATTATCCTAAAAAAGAAGCATCCCAACAACTTTATTTAGATTTTTACAATGTTCCTTCCAATGATGTTAGAAGAAAACGAAAAGGAGTATATTATTCAAAAACCTTTAAAATAGACACTACTAACATAAAAATTATTTTATTAGATACTCGCTATTTTAGATATCCATTAACTTCTGATTCTACTTCAAAAAAAAGGTACAAGCCCAATAAATACGGTCAAGGTACTATGTTAGGGAATTCACAATGGAAATGGTTACAAAATGAATTAGAAAATTCTAATGCTTCTTATACCATAATAGCAAGTAGTATCCAATTTTTGTCTGATCAACATGGTTTTGAATGTTGGGGAAATATGCCTCACGAATATGATAAGTTAATTCATTTACTTACGGTTACCAAAACTAAAAATGCTATTATACTTTCTGGAGATAGACATATAGCTGAAATATCAAAAAAAGAGTTTAAAAATTTAAATTTTCCATTAATAGATTTTACTTCTAGTGGTTTAACACATTCTTATACTAATTTTAAAAGTGAATTAAATCCATACAGAATTGGCAAAGTTATTCCTTATAAAAATTTCGGATTATTAAAATTCAATTTTAAAAATAAAGAAGTAATTATGGAAATTAGAGGAGAAAACAATATACTTTATGCCACTTATACTCAAAAATATTAAATAATATTACTTTAACGTATAAAATAGTATATTTGCCCCAATTTTATTAATTAGAACACTTACTATGATTACAAATAGAACATTTACAATGCTTAAACCTGATGCTGTTGAAAAAGGTTTTATAGGAGCAATTTTAGAAAAAATAAACACAGCAGGCTTTAGAATTGTTGCCATGAAAATGACTCAAATGACCGTGAATGATGCTGAAAATTTTTACGCAATACATAAAGAACGTCCATTTTTTGGAGAATTAGTTGAATTTATGACTCGTGGACCAATTGTTGCCGCTATATTAGAAAAAGAAAATGCCGTAGAAGACTTTAGAGCTTTAATTGGTGCTACAAATCCAGCAGAAGCTGCTGAAGGAACTATTAGAAAACTGTATGCTTCTTCTATGGGAGAAAATGCTGTACACGGTTCTGATAGCGATGAAAACGCTGCCATTGAAGGTGCTTTCCATTTTTCTGGTAGAGAATTATTTTAAAAATAAATTTTATACACAATAAAAAGCTCGATAATATCGGGCTTTTTTTAATTTAAAATAATTTTAGAAATAAATTTTTCTCCTAATTCCTCATTCAACATTTTAATAATTTTTTCTTTTCCATAACTTAATTCTTCACGTAAAACTGAAGAGTTTAATTTTACATATAACGTTTTGCCATTTAAAGTAACACTTTGTGTATAAGAAACTACACCTTTACCCATAATACTGCCCCATTTTTCTTCAACTAATAACTGTTGCATTCCTTTAGTCAGTTTGTTTTCTTTATAAACATCCTGTAATAAATCTTTTAATTTGAAAAATTCGTTTTGACGTTTTGCCATTATAATTCGAATATTTTATAAGATTGGTTTGACTGTTTTACTATTTCTTCAGTTCTTTCTTTATGCGTATCACTAATAAATAATTGTCCAAAATCATTACTGTTTACTAAATTAATAATTTTAGAAACTCTATTTGCATCTAATTTATCAAAAATATCATCTAACAATAAAATAGGTTTTATTTTTGACTGCTTTTTAATAAAATCAAATTGTGCTAGTTTTAAAGCAATTAAATACGATTTTTGTTGTCCTTGTGAGCCAAACTTTTTAACCGGATATCCATCTATTTCAAAACTTAAATCATCTTTATGAATACCTACACTGGTAAACTGAAGTATTCTATCTCTCTCAATATTATTTGCTAATAATGTTAAAAAATCAGCATCTTCTAATTGGGTTTTATAAACTAAATTAACAGATTCCTTACTATTAGAAATTGCTTGATAACGTTTTGTAAAAATAGGAATAAATTCTTTTAAAAATGCTTTTCGTTCCTTATAAATTATTGTTCCATAAGAGTTTAATTGATCATTATAAATATTTAAATTTACAGAATCAAAGGTTCTATTTAATGCAAAATATTTTAATAATGCATTACGCTGGGCGAGTACTTTATTGTATTTTATAACATTTTGTAAATAGTTTTTACTGGATTGAGATATTACGTTATCAATAAATTTTCTTCTAATATCACTACCATCAGTTATTAAATTTCTATCTGCTGGTGAAATTATTACCAATGGCAAATAACCAATATGGTCAGAAAATTTTTCATAAACTTTTCCATTTCGTTTTACACTTTTTTTATGTCCTCGTTTTAAACTACAAACAATAGTATCTACCCTATCTTCCATTTGATAAGTTCCTTCTATAACAAAAAAATCTTTTGAATGATTTATATTTTGAACAGCTACCGAATTAAAATAACTTTTTGCAAAAGACAAGTAATAAATAGCATCTAAAACATTGGTTTTTCCTACTCCATTGTCTCCTACAAAGCAATTTATTTTGTCCTCAAAATCAAAAGATTGAGTTTCAAAATTTTTAAAATTGATTAGGTTTATTCTCTTTAAATTCATTTTATCTTTTTAGCCCGATAAAATTATTGAAAATAAATGATAAATTAGCTTGAAATGAATTTTTACTTTTCAATTAAATATTCTATTTTTGCACCTACAAATTTCACAAGTAAATGGCAACATATAAAAAAACAGGTAGTAAACTAAAAAAAGGAACTAATTCTGCAGGAAATAAATCCACAACTGCTGAAGTTTTTAACGCTTTAGATGAAACAGCTACTAAATCTGAAAAATGGGTTAAAAAAAATGAGAAAATGCTATTTGTTTTATTAGCACTTGTTGTTGTTGTTATTTTAGGAACTATAGGTTACCAAAAATATATTAAAGGACCGCAAGAAAAAGAAGCTGCAGATGAACTAGCTTACCCAAAAGCATATTTTCAAAAAGCAATTACAAATAATGTTGCAGCCGACAGTTTATACACTTTAGGTTTAAATGGTGCAGATGGTAAATATGGTTTTATTGATATAGCTAAAGAATATAGCAGTACAAATGCTGGAAATTTAGCAAATTATTATGCCGGCATATCCTACTATAAATTAAAAAAATACCAAAAAGCTATTGATTATTTAGAAAAATTTTCTTCGGATGATGAAATTTTAGGTCCAGTTGCAAAAGGCGTAATAGGAGATATTTTTTCAGATATTAATCAACCAGAAGATGCTTTAAATTATTATTTAAAAGCAGCCAATTTAAAAGATAATGAATTTTCTACTCCTTTATATTTGTCTAAAGCAGGTAATACTGCTATGGATTTAAATAAATTTGATAAAGCATTAAAAGTGTTTAAAAGAATTAAAAAGGATTATCCTAATTCTAATGAAGCAAAAGATATTGATTTTTATATAAGTAAAGCAACCTACGCATCTAAAAAATAAGATGTAATGGCAACCACAAACTTATCTGATTATAACAAAAATAACATCCCAAATGCGAATAAATTTCGGTTTGGGATTGTTGTTTCTGAATGGAATCCTGATATTACTGAAAACTTATTTAAAGGAGCTAAAGAAACCTTAGAACATCACGGAGTACTTTCATCTAATATTACACGTGTAAACGTTCCTGGTAGTTTTGAACTTATTTTTGGATGTAAAAAATTAGTTAAATCTAATAATTTTGATGCTGTTATTGCTATTGGAAATGTTATTCAAGGTGAAACAAAACATTTTGATTTTGTTTGTAGTGGCGTTGTTCAAGGCATAAAAGATTTAAATATTTTATTTAATACTCCAACTATTTTTTGTGTTTTAACAGATAACACCAAACAACAATCTATAGACCGTTCAGGAGGTAAACTTGGCAATAAAGGAGTTGAATGTGCTATAGCAGCTATTAAAATGGCAGCTTTAAGATAGATTTAACAACCTACTTATTCACAAAACTTGACCACAACTTAAGAATTAAGTAATTTTGATTTTTATCAATTAATAAAAAATTATGTTTGGTAAATTATTTAGGCCACGTGCTCATTATGTTTTTGATTATAAACCTCGCTTTTACGATGAGCGAAAAGAACGCTTACGCCAATTAGAAAAAAAATATAGTAAATCTAATGCTTCCAATGAAGAAGTTAATCAGATTAAATTAACCAGAAGTAATTTAAAAAACAGTTGGGTAAGAAATAAAAATACCTCTTCAGATAGAGCTACTATTTTACGCATGGCTATTATAATTGCAATTTTAGTTGGTATTGTTGCTTATATTTTTGATTTACATACATTGCTCTAATGTCAGATATCATTCAACTACTCCCAGACCATGTAGCAAATCAAATAGCTGCAGGTGAAGTTGTTCAACGCCCAGCTTCCGTTGTTAAGGAATTGCTTGAAAATGCAATTGATGCTAATGCTAC
>VAPM010649430.1_pt1 | contig 13959 bp, 8 predicted proteins | sample 3395091 | NCBI WGS metagenome assembly VAPM01 (sample SAMN08290445, study PRJNA428436) | hydrothermal vent metagenome | isolation source: Deep-sea hydrothermal vent chimney 3 | place: Pacific Ocean: Juan De Fuca Ridge | reverse complement strand
TTAATTATTGTACATTCTTAATTCAATTCAACGACTTATTATATTTCTATAATAAAATTGTATAGACTATATAGACTTAGTGTAGACTGAGCTATTGTTTAAAGTGATAGCATTCTTTAGATATCATCACGAGTAAATCACACAATAAAATTATTGAAACAGTGTTCATAACCTCTATTGGAGTACTGGTCTTTTAGTTAAACAGGCTATGAACTATTGAGTAAATGGAGTATTCGATGACAGAATATTTACCTGGCCTTGCCGGAGTCCCCGCGACAAAATCAAATATATCAGATATCAATGGCGACAAAGGTATTCTCGCCTATCGTGGCTACCCTATTGAAGAATTGGCTGAACACAGCAGTTTTGAAGAAACTGCATTGTTATTGCTGGACGGTTTTTTACCGACTGCGCATGAATTAGCTGAATTTGATGATAGTTTACGAGATAACCGTCGCGTAAAATATCAAATTCGTGATCTTATGAAAGCATTGCCATCTGCAGGTCATCCAATGGAAATGCTGCAAACTTCGATAGCCAGTTTGGGTATGTTTTATCCCGGTAATGATTGTTTAATTGGTGGCTCTCAATGTAATGACTTAAATTACATTAATAATATGTCAATTAAAATAATTGCACGAATGGCCACCATGGTTGCCATGTGGGAGCATATTCGCAATGGTTATGATCCGATTGAGCCACGAAAAGATTTAAATTATGCTGAAAATTTCTTGTATATGTTTACCGGAAAAGAACCCGATCCAATGCTTGCAAGAATTATGGATGTTTGCCTAATTTTACATGCTGAACATACCATCAATGCATCAACGTTTGCAGTCTTGGTTAATGGCTCGACATTAGCCAGTCCAAACTGCGTTATGGCTTCCGCAATTGGCACCTTATCAGGGCCATTACACGGTGGTGCGAATGAACGTGTGCTTGATATGCTTGATGAAATTGGCAGTTCTGAAAAAGTTGAAGAATATATTGATACCAAGCTGGCAAACAAAGAAGTGATTTGGGGTATGGGACATCGAGAATACAAAACCAAAGATCCGCGAGCAACAATTTTACAAAAATTAGTTGATCAATTTATTGAGTCTCGTGGTGGCAATATCAATCCTCGTTTTGAATTAGCTAAAATGGTTGAGCAAGTCTGTGAAGATCGGCTTTCTAAAAAAGGTGTATATGCCAATGTTGATTTTTATTCGGGTATTTTATATGAAGAAATGGGCATTCCTAAAGATCAATTTACTGCCATTTTTGCAATTTCTCGAACTGCAGGTTGGTTAGCGCATTGGCGTGAGCAGCTTGGTGATAATCGAATATTCAGACCAACCCAAGTTTATATCGGTGAACCTATTAGAAAATATGCACTGTTAGATGATCGATAAATGTTAACAATTTAGTCAGTATTGTCTCAAGTTTGTTTAGCGCTTGCTATACTTAGTTTACAACTAAAAACTAGAATTGAATTAGAGTTAGCAAATAAATTACATGCCAGATATAAGTAAGATTATAGAGTCAGACTCAATTTTAATTATTAATAATGATATTAATGATGCCTTGCAACTGGATAAAATTCTTCAATCTTATGGCTATAAAGTTGATATATACACACAATGCAATGATTTGTATATTACGTTAAAAACAGTCAAGCCAACGATTATTCTTTTAGATTTTAAAACCTGTTTGAGTGAAAATACATTAATTTTAAAGTCATTAAATAAAATACAAAAAAATGTATTATCGATGGTTATTATTGATAATAAAGACATCGATTCAGCAGCTGAATTGTTTAGCATTGGTGTATATGACTTTATTAATAAACCCTATATCGCTGAGAATATTAAAATCCGAGTTAAGCATTGTATTGATCAATCCAACCTTAGCCGCGAAAAAAATAAAATTGAAAAAGCCTTAGAGACTAGCGAAGAGCGTTTTGTTCGTGCCATTCATGGTTCGAATGATGGTATGTGGGATTGGGATATAAAAACAGGGGAAATTTTTTTTTCGAGTCGTTGGAAAGAAATGCTGGGCTATTTTAATTCTAACTTTCCAGAGAAATATACCGATTGGCGTGGGTTAATTCACCCTGACGATTCGGGAAAGTCCCTTATGTTGTGTTTGAATTTACTTGATGGAACGAGTAGTTCAATCGACTTTGAATACCGCTTATTAACAAAACAAAATAAATATAAGTGGATTCACATCCGTGCGATGGCCTCTTATGATCAAAATAAGGAGGTTATTTTTATTTCAGGTTCTCATAGTGATATCTCTGAAAAGAAACAAACCTTATTTGAACGTCAACGATTAGAAACTCAACTTCGACAATCACATAAAATGAAAGCTCTTGGGCAATTAACCAGTGGTATTGCACATGACTTTAATAATATTCTGGCATCAATCATGGGCTATGCAGAATTATCTAAAGAATTTTTATTAAAGGAAAGTGATACTCGATTAAGCGCATATCAAGATGAAATACTTATCGCCGGTTCTAGAGCTCGTGACTTAATATCTCAATTATTAACCTATAGCCGAGATAGTGGTGGCAATTCATCAAAAGTATTATTACAGCCTTTAGTTAAAGAATTAGTTAAATTATTAAAATCATCTTTTCCTACAACGATTGAAATAAAGTTAAACATTGAAAATGAATTACCCAGTATTGTTATTGATCCAATACATATAGAACAAGTCATTATGAATCATTGTTTAAACTCTAAAGAAGCAATGGAAGGTAAAGGCCAAATTATCATTTCGTTAACGTATGAAAATGTTGATTCAAACCATGAAAAAATTTGCGCCTCTTGTCATGAATCTTTTGGTGGCAGTTATGTCGTGTTTACTATCGATGATACTGGTAAAGGGATCGATTCTCATTCATTGAATAAAATATTTGATCCCTATGTTACTACAAAAGAATTTGGGGATGGCCCTGGTATGGGTTTATCGGTAATACATGGAATTGTACATCAAAATAATGGTCATATTTGTGTCGATTCTGTTGTTGGTCAAGGAGCTACATTTGAATTGTATTTTCCTGCTATTAAAAAAATAAAGCCAATAAGTTCAAAAGTTAAAAATATTCCAATAACCGAGACATCAAAAAAAGCGAGCATCCTTGTGGTTGATGATGAAAAACCGGTGGCTGACTATTTAGGAGAGTATTTAAAATTACATGGCTATAAAACCACAGTATTTACTAATAGCCTAGCGGCATTGGATTTAGTAAAAAATGATCCGGAGCAGTTTGATTTGTTAATAACCGATATGACTATGCCAAATTTAACGGGGATTGAACTTGCAAAAGAATGCAGTAAATTATCAAAAGCAATGTCAATTATCGTTTGTTCAGGTAATAATGAAATAATAAATGATTCTAATTGTAAGATAACATCAATTAAAGAGGTTATTGCTAAACCATTTGTTGGTAGTCAATTATTGTTGACGGTTGCCAGTGTGCTTGAATAACTTGGTGTTGTTGCAGCATAAACAGCACCTAAAATACACGGATGACTTGCTCCCGTAACCGATGGACAATTTCCTGCTTGGTTTTCAAGTCGTTGTTTGGCTAACCAGGCAAAGGCACAAGCTTCAACCCAATCTGGATTAAAATCTAAAACAAGGGTTGAATCACATTTGATATTGTTGTTTGACAACAAGTCTTTTAATAATGTTATTAATGTAAGATTATAAACACCACCACCACAGACAAACACTTCATCGATATCATTTAATGAATTAATATCATTAACAATACTTTGTGCCGTCAGTGCATTTAATGTCATTTGAATATCGTTATTACTGATCGAATTATTTTTGCGATAGTTATTTAAAACCGTATTTAGCCACGTTACATTAAATATATCGCGTCCAGTTGATTTTGGTCTCGGTTCTTGAAAGTAGTCGTGTTGCAGTAATAACTTTAAAAAATTTTTATCTATTGTTCCAGATTTAGCCCATGCACCGTTTTTATCATAGGTTTTGTCTTGGTGTTGTTGAATCCACTCATCCATCAGACAATTACCCGGGCCAGTATCAAAGCCCTGTATAAGCTCCGATTTTGCACTGGGAAGATAAGTAATGTTTGCAATTCCACCTATATTTAAAATAATACGATTTTTATCGCGGTGTTGAAATTGGAACTGATGAAATGCAGGAACTAATGGCGCACCTTGGCCGCCAGCAGCGATATCGGCACGACGAAAATCAGAGATAGTTGTAATATTGGTTTTTTCAACAATGATATTGGCATCGGCTATTTGTAACGTTGATGGGAAATCACTGTTTGGGTAGTGACGTAGGGTTTGTCCATGAGAACCAATTGCAATAATATCTTGTTTTGATATCGATGATTTATTAAGTAAATGGTTTACAGCATCAGCAAATAATGTTCCGAGTTGATAATCCAACTGCAACATGGTTTTTAGTTCACCATCATTGGAAAAATTTGCTTGCCAGATTTTTTGTTGAATGGTTTTTGGAATTTCATGAGAATAGCTGTCTAATACTACTAATTTTTGATTAGTAATTGAAACAATAACAGCATCAATGCTATCTGCACTGGTGCCGGACATTAATCCTATGTAGTTTCCATTCATCTGTTATTTTACGGGTTTAAAGCAACTTTAATTTGGTTGTAACTATCTAATTGAGCAATCATTTTAGTCGCATAGACTAAATACTCGGCTTTAAATTCTTTATTAATTGGTTTAGCGTTTGGTAATTTCACCGTTAATGGGTTTCGGTGAACACCATTGACGCGAAATTCATAATGTAAGTGAGGGCCCGTTGAACGCCCCGAACTACCAACATAACCAATAGTTTGGCCTTGTTTAACTTTCTGGCCCACTCGAAGTCCTTTTTTATAACCATTTAGATGGGCATAGAGCGTGCTGTACTTACCACCGTGTTTGATAATAATAGCTCGGCCATAACCACCTTTACGTTTTTTATGAATAACTTTACCATTACCCGATGCACGAACGGGCGTACCACGTCGGGCAACATAATCAACGCCTTTGTGTAATCGCATGTAATTTAAAATAGGATGTTTACGTTTGCCAAAGCGTGAACTAATGCGTCGAAAATCAACCGGAGTTCTTAGAAATGCCTTACGCATTGATAGACCTTCAGGTGTATAATAATCGGTTCGTTTTTGCTTATCGGTAAAGCGTATTGCTTTATAACTGCGTTTTTGACTAACAAACTCTGCAGCTAGAATAGCACCATCACGAATTTTATTGCCTTCTAAGAAGTGCTCTTCATAAACAATACTGAAATGATCGCCGGAACGAATGTCTAGTGCAAAATCAATATCCCAACCAAAAATACCGGCTAGATCCATAATAATGCCATTTGATAATCCAGCCGATAGACCGGCTTCAAACAAGGAGCTTTGTATCCTCACTTTGGCATGTGTAATGCGTTTTTCAATACTTTTAATGATAGGAACAGCTTGATAACCATCGTTAAATTTCATAACGTGCAAAGAATTTAATGAATCTTGGATATAAACGAGTTCTTGTAATGAACCATTATCAGAAATTCGAAATTTGATCTCTTGCCCTGGTTTTATTGCGTTTAAGGATTGAGTTGATTTACCTAAAGTAATGATTTTATGTAATTCTTTTGGATTTAAATTAACTTTTTTAAAGATTAATGCTAAAGATTGTCCCGATTTTACTTTATAAGATGACCACTTTAATTTAGGAAAAACAGATTTTTTTTCTTGGAGTAATGTTGAGGTTAGAACGGTGGGATTATCGATGAAAATGTTTTTTTCTGAAATACTAATAGCATCGATATCGGGCTTATTAAAATTAGGCATTTCAACATCAGGCTCATCGATATACTGGTTATTGTTATTAAAGTTTAATGGTAAATCAACTGTAATTTGGTCGCTCTCATTGGCACTTTGTGACTCTACAGCAATGTCTCGAGTCGCTTCTGCCTGTTCTGAAATAAACACCGCGATACCACTTATGATGATTAAAAAGCATACCATTATAATCATATGGGATCGTTTTATGCGAGGACTTGGCTGTTGCCATTCTTGATATTTTCCCTTAGGATTTGTAAGAGAAATATTCTTATAGTCTTTTTTCAAGAAAGAGTTGTAATTCACGGATTTTCCTAAATTATTTCATATTACAACCATAGCCTGAAATACCGTGATTGGTCAATAACAGGGCACTCAATTCATTATTAAATATAATGAATTGCCAACAAATTAGGAATATCACTGATTATATTAAGTATGGTAACCTAACATGCTTAATTTCCACATTTTTAACTTTAACTTTTTCTAGGGTATGTAAGTGATGCAAACGACAGATACAACTAATATTCAATCAACGCTTGAGCGGATTAAACGAGGCTGTGATGAAATATTGGTCGAAGAAGAATTAATTGCAAAGCTCAAAAAAGGTACAGCTTTAAAAATTAAATGTGGCTTTGATCCTACTGCACCTGATTTACATTTAGGTCACACGGTGCTTATTAATAAGCTGCGTGTGTTTCAAGAGTTAGGACACGAAATTTTGTTCTTAATCGGTGATTTTACCGGTTTAATTGGTGATCCAACCGGTAAATCGGCGACACGGCCAGCATTAACCGAGCAACAAGTGCTGGAAAATGCTGAAACATATAAAGAACAAATATTTAAAATTTTAGATCCGGATAAAACAACAATTGTGTTTAATTCCAGTTGGATTAAAAAACTCGGTGCAACGGGTATTATTGAACTTGCGTCACAACATACTGTGGCACGAATGCTTGAGCGGGATGATTTTAGTAAACGTTACAAAGCAGGTAAACCAATAGCCATACATGAATTTTTATACCCATTAATTCAGGGGTACGATTCAGTTGCTATGAAAGCGGATATTGAGCTTGGCGGTACCGATCAAAAGTTTAATTTATTGGTTGGTCGAGAATTGCAAAAATCAAGTGGTATGGAACAACAAGTCGTCATTACTATGCCACTTTTGGAAGGTTTGGATGGCGTTCAAAAAATGTCAAAATCATTAGGTAATTATATCGCTATCGATGAGCCGCCTAAAGAAATGTTTGGTAAATTAATGTCTGTTTCAGATGAGTTAATGTGGCGTTATTTTGAATTATTGAGTTTTAAAAGTGTTGAGCAAATTAATATTTTTAAAGAAGAAATTAATAATGGCAAAAACCCTCGCGATATTAAATTTATTTTGGCGCAGGAAATCGTTGAACGGTTTCACGGTGAGGGTAGCGGCGAATTAGCACAACAACAATTTATTAAACAGTTTCAAGCGGGAGCCATTCCTGATGATCTTGATGAGATAACCTTAACAACTGAAACGGGCTCGTTGGCAATAGCAAATATCTTAAAAGATGCTAAATTAACATCAAGCACCTCTGAATCATTACGAATGTTAAAACAAGGCGCTGTTAAAATAGAGGGTAAAAAAATTGAGGATATAAAACTGATTATTGAGTCGGGTACTTGCCACGTTTATCAGGTTGGTAAGCGACGCTTTGCTAAGATAACGATACAATAAATTTTATGGTGTTATTATAGGGAGACACCATTGGGTAATATAGGATTTATATCAAAACAAGGGTAATTACCTACTACAATATTAAGCTGTTTTCGTGTAGTCTATAATGCTTAATATGGATTATAGAAAAATATCGCGACTATTATTAATGGATATTAAATTATAATTGTCATGGACGATTTCATATTACCATATTTATAAAATGGTAATAACTCGTTACTAAAATTAATTAGTTAGTGTTATTGAAATCAACGATGCGTAAATTACATCTACCTCAAGTACTCGATTCTCAGGTTACAAATAACTCCAGCGAGTTTGAGTCGCGTCGTTCAGATAAATCATTACAAGAAGAAAATTACGAATTAAAAAAATTTGTAGAAGCTCAAAAACTGCAGCTCGACTGGTATCGTAGTTTTTCGAATTCAGATTCTTCCAGCTTAACATTTTCCGAGCATGCCAAACAGCTAACACATTTTATCGCAAAATTTTACTCTCCGGCAATTATTATTGTAAACCGATTTAATGCAACCTGGGATTTAGTTCCAGTACATGTTGATAATCCTTACGATGAAATTCCATTAGCGGCATTAAAAGCCAGACTGGATAATATTGAGGGTTATTTAGATAAACTTCGTAATAAAGAAACAATTAAATACAATTCCAATGATTTGTCTGCTAGTTATTTTATTTCCATTTTAGAGGTGCCATTGGTTGCGGATGATGCGGTCGTGGGTTCAATCGCTATTTTATCAAAATGCCAGCGAAATTGGTCTAAATTAGACTGCGATACGGTCACTAATGTTGCTCGCACACTAGCTCGATCGGTCGCGCCTGAACTCGATATTAGTAGTTTGGATAATATTGTTAATACCTTTGAATTAAACAAAAGAAAATCACAGCAATCAACGAATGATGAGTTGTTTTTTGAGTTACCTATTTGCATTGTCGAAATCGATACCAACGGTATCATCCAGAGGGTGAATGCAGAATTAATTAATGTGTTATCAATTCAAAATGAATTACTCATCGTTAATCAAGCACTAGCGGATTTATTTATTTCAAGTGAAATAAATGATTTTAAAAAATATTTTCAATTTGCTTTAAACGGTAATGTCGTTAAAACAGAGTTAACCACCAAACAAAAGTACGGTAATGATAATCTAATTGTTAACTTTATTCCTCAAATAGACGCTGATGATAAAGTGCAGTTGGTCTATTGTTCATTACAGAATTTAGAAAAAGGTATCGAATCCAGTTTATCGCCGGATTCCCATGCTTGGATGCAGGCAGTCGTTGCTGAGTTTGGGTTAAATGCATTATCTTCAACCAATTTAAATGAGCTGTTATCTGAAGCTATCATTATTAGTACCGCGACACTGGGGTTAGAATTTGCAGGTTATTTAGAATTATCTCAAGACACTCGATTTTTAAATGGTCGAGCAGGCACTGGATGGAGTTGTGTCGATTTTTCTAGCATCCAAATTCCATCATTACCATTAGCCGCGACCGACCTGTTTAATACACGAAAATGTATCGCATCAACTCGTATTGACCAAGATAATCGTTTTGCATCGATGACTTTTTTGCGTGAACACGGAATTATCAGCGGTATCAGTGTTGGTGTTTCTGCTAACAGTCAAATTCATGGCCTGCTGGGTGTTTTCACTAAAGAGAAAAGGATTTTTAAGCCGGAAGAAATTAGTTTTTTGCGCTCAGTTTCTAACGTATTATCAGAATCCATTACTCGTATTGAAGTTGATGCGGCCCTAAGAGAATCTGAAGAACGATTTAGAGCGGTATTTGAGCAAGCAGTTGATTCGATTGTATTAGTTGATGCTGCGACTGGAAATATACTGGAATTTAATGATAGCGCGCATATCACGTTACATTACACCCGCAAAGAATTTCATAAATTAAATATCAATCATGTGGATGCAAATATTGACACCGAGGCATTTTTGCAGCATTTAGAACATGTTAAAGAAAATGGGTTCGATAATTATGAATCGCGTCATAAAACTAAAAGCGGTAGTTACCGAGATGTGCTTGTTAGTACGCGTGAAATTTACTTGCGAGATAAAACTCTTCATTTAAGCATTTGGCGCGACGTGACTGAACGACGAGCCGGTGAAATAGAAAGAGAAGAACTTCAAAATCAATTAGTCCAATCGCAAAAAATGGAAGCCTTAGGGCAGTTGACTGGTGGCATTGCTCATGATTTTAATAATATTTTAGCAAGTATTTTAGGGTATACCGAGTTAGCGATATTACGATCAACCGAGTTCTGTGATGACAAATTGGATGAATATTTATTACAGGTACAACAATCCGGTGAACGTGCACGGGATTTAATTAGCCAAATGTTAGCTTTTGGACGAACCAGTAATACTAAACCCCAAGCAACTAAAATTGATGTCATCGTTACTGAGGTGACCAAATTACTTGATTCTATTTTACCATCGACAATTCAAATAAAGTTAGAGTTTGATAAAAATATCCCGTCAGTAATGATGGACCCGGTACAGTTGCATCAAATTGTAATGAATCTTTGTATTAATGCCCGCGATGCCATGAATGGTAACGGCGTAATAACAATCAAAGTATTAAATGTGGTGACTCAAGAGACCTTATGTACATCTTGCCAACATAAGATTCGTGGATCATACATAGAGCTGTGTGTCGAAGATATGGGCTGTGGCATTGATTCAGCCACTCTAGCTAGAATATTTGAGCCGTTTTATTCAAGTAAGCCCGTTGATAAAGGTACGGGGATGGGGTTATCGGTTGTTCATGGTATCGTACATCAAGTTCAAGGGCATATATTAGTCGATTCCATTCCAAATTCAGGCACTCGTTTTTCAATCTTATTTCCTATTACCGATGAATTGGAACAACGTCGTGAAACTGAAATAGTTCCACCTCGCTTAATTAATGAAGGCCATATTTTAGTTGTGGATGACGAAGAGAGTTTAACAAAATTCATTAACGAATTATTGGACATACACGGTTTCCAAGTCACGGTAGCGAATTCAGGCTCAAAAGGTCTTGAAATATTTAAAAATGACCCAGAGAGTTTTGATTTAGTGATTACCGATCAAACCATGCCCGGCATGACTGGAATTGAACTTAGTAAAAATCTTAAACAATTGAACCCGGCATTACCGATCATTTTATGTACGGGCTATAGCGAGCAAGTCAGTAGTGAGAATGCACATTTACATGGTATTTCTGAATATTTAACCAAGCCGGTTAGTCGAGAGGTGTTATTAAACACCATTAGTAATTTATTAATTCAATCTAAATTCGCCTTTTAATTAATCAAATATACTTCACTTCATATAAGTGGCTATATACAGGTGTAAAATGCTTACGCCAGTAATGTAATGCTTAATGAATTTTAAGCGCATCGTTATTTAAAAATAGTCGAAAACTCAATTGAGAGTAGAACTAAAATGATTGTTGTCTTTATTTAGTCCAAAAAGCTAAATGCCCCTAATTTTTGCTTAATTGAAATAAACTTATTTTTTATAGGCATAAACTTTGACCTCGATTACAAATGATACTATACATAATGTCATAAGTAATTTTATGTTTGGGCCTATATGAGTGCACTTGTTATTTTATTGGTTGAAGATAATCCCGATGATGCGATATTAGCTGTTCGAGCATTTAAAAAACACAATTTGGTTAATGACATTATTGTTGCGCAAGATGGTGTTGAAGCATTAGAGTATCTTCACTGTGAAGGTCAATATGAAAATCGTGATTGCTCAAATCAACCTAATATCATTATTCTCGATTTAAATCTTCCTCGATTAAATGGCCTTGATGTTTTAAAAGACATTCGTGGTGATAGCCGTACAAATTTAATTCCTGTTATTATGCTAACGTCTTCAATTGAAGAAAGTGATGTTCTTCATTGTTATGAATCGGGTGTTAATAGTTATATACACAAACCACTCGACTTTGATACGTTTTCTGAAATATCTATTCAGCTAGTTGATTATTGGTTTTCTGCCAATATAACACCACCACTTAATGGAATCGTTTAAATGAGTATTCCGCTTCAATTATTAATCGTTGATGATTCTGAAAATGATTCATTATTATTGGTTCGAGAGCTTAGCAAAGGCGGTTACGATGTTAGCCATGAGCGGGTTGATAATAGTGAAGACATGCGACATGCCATAGCGGGTGGTGCATGGGATATTATTATTACCGATCATAATATGCCGGGGTTTGATTCAACGCAGGCATTAAAAATTGCAAGTGATAGTAATAATGATACTCCCGTTATTATTGTATCGGGAAATATGGGGGAAGATATTGCTGTTGATGCGATGAAATCCGGTGCGATGGATTATATTATGAAAGATAATTTATCGCGCTTAGTTCCGGCTGTTCAGCGGGAAGTTCGTGAAGCTGAATCACGTAAGGCTCGACGGCAAGCCGAACAAACAATTATCCACATGGCTTATCATGATGCTTTAACCGGACTAGCCAATAGAAATGAGTTTGAACACCGCCTAAAAGATGCCATTACAGTCTCTAAATTAAGGCATATTCATCATGGTTTGATGTATATCGATTTAGATCAGTTTAAAATAATTAATGATACCTGTGGTCATGTTGCCGGTGATGAGCTTTTACGTCAATTGTCTAATGTGCTTAATAGTCAAATTCGAGAAACCGATACTCTGGCTCGATTGGGTGGTGACGAGTTTGGAATTTTATTGGATAACTGTCCAATTGAAACAACAATAACAATTGCTGAAAATATTATTTCTGAAATTAATAACTTCAGTTTTCAATGGCAAAATAAATCGATTGATATTACGACGAGTATTGGTTTAGTTGCGATCAATAATAAAAGTCGAAATGTTTCATCCGTATTGAGTTGTGCCGATATTGCTTGTTATACCGCAAAAGATCTTGGTCGCAATCGAATTCACATTTACAAGGAAGATGATAAAGAATTATTACGCCGTCATGGTGAGATGCAATGGGTTTCAAAAATTCGAGCGGCCATACAACATGATGAGTTTTTATTATATCGACAAAACATGATGGTGGTTAATCAGGATGAATCGGAGTTTTCAAGTTTTGAATTTTTACTAAGATTAAAAGATAAAAATGGCGAAATTATTCCACCAGGTGCTTTTATTCCAGCAGCAGAACGCTACAATTTGATGCCAGACTTGGATCGTTGGGTTATCAATCGAGCCTTTCGATATTTAGCCGAAAACTCAGAACGCCTAATGTCTGGAAGTAATTCATTTTTTGCCTTTATAAATTTATCAGGAGCGTCGTTAAGTGATGATAAGTTTTTTAATTATATTCGTGACAAATTTAAAGAATATAATTTAGATCAAAAAATTGTTTGTTTTGAAATAACTGAAACTGCAGCCATTACTAACCTGCAACTTGCTATCGATTTTATACGTGATATCAAAGAACAGGGCTGTCATTTTGCATTAGACGATTTTGGTAGTGGTTTAAGTTCATTTACTTATTTAAAAAACATCCCCGTTGATTTTTTAAAGATTGACGGCAGTTTTGTCAGAAACATGTTGTATGACGATATGGATGCTGCATTTGTAACGGCCATTAACCAACTAGGGCATGTCGCTAATTTAAAAACAATTGCCGAGTTTGTTGAGAATGAGCAAACTCTTGAAAGGTTAAAAGATATTGGCGTTGATTATGCTCAGGGTTATGGTATTCATCTACCAGAGTCCATTGATATTGAAGAAAGTCATTATTTAAAATCATTAGTAAAACGCAGTAACGATAAAACCTAGTGCAGTGTTATGCTGTGACGGATAGTTTTTTAGCTATCTCACTGATATTGCTAGGTTTATAACCTCTCTTAAATTTATTTCCACACTTTTTCAATATAATCCTTGACCGATTTGCTTGGCTGCGTATAATGCGCGACTTCCCTGATGAAGGGGAAGAAAGAAACAAAGTTAAGGTTTTAATTAGATTTAAAAAGATTCGAAATAAGCCTTGACCGATTTACAACGATGCGTATAATGCGCATCTTCCCTGAGACAGGGAACTGAAAAAAACGAAGCAAATAGCTTTTAATTAAAGAAATTAAATTAAAAGCTTGACGAACATTTAGAATTAGTATATAATGGTCGTCTCGCTGGAGACAGTTTTTCAGCAGCTCTTTTACAAAATAGATTAAGTAATTTGTGTGGGTACTTGCGTTAACGATGTTCTTGCGAAGAACGTTGATGTAAGTAACCTAAGTCAATTAAGAAACGTAAGTGTTTTAATAGAATTAGGATTAAATACTTTTCATCACAAAGGTTTTGTTACACCTCAATGTAACAGCAAACTTTTAAATTGAAGAGTTTGATCCTGGCTCAGATTGAACGCTGGCGGCATGCCTAACACATGCAAG